>TARA_B100001057_G_scaffold108530_1_pt1 | contig 10706 bp, 9 predicted proteins | sample TARA_B100001057 | Tara Oceans TARA_B100001057 (sample SAMEA2621839) | marine metagenome | biome: marine biome (ENVO:00000447); feature: surface water layer (ENVO:00002042); material: "saline water (ENVO:00002010), including plankton (ENVO:xxxxxxxx)" | depth 5 m | reverse complement strand
GTAAGAGTCCATTTTATTTTTTTTTAAGTACTCTAACAATTTCTTTCTTTTATTTACAGCTCTTAACAATCCAACTGAAGAATGTTTGTCTTTTTTGAATTGTTTTATATGTTTTGAAAGAGTTTCAATCTTTTCTGTAAGCAATGCAATCTGAATCTCTGAAGATCCTGTATCCTTATCATGAATTGCTAATTCTTTAACCTTAATGTCCATACTTTTTTTCCTTATTTGTTTGTTTGTTTTATTAAGTTTTCTATTTTTTCCGCATACTCAAAAGATTCATCTTTTCTAAAAAGAATTTTTGGTAAAAATTTAATAAATACTTTTTTTGATAATATCTTTCGTATTAAAAAAGAATTTTCTTTAAGTTGATTAATCACTTCATCAGCATTTTTTCCACCTAATGGCATAACGTATGCTTTTGCAATTTTTAAATCTTGACTCATTTTTACTTCAGTTATTGTAATTATGTTAGTCTCTAAATTTGGTACTTTTGCCTCATTTTTAATAAAGATCATACTTAATGATTGTTTTATCATTTCACCAACTCTCAACTGCCTTTGTGAAATTGGTTTTCCTATTTTATCTGCCATTATATTGTTCTCTCTTTTGAGATCACATTAAAAGCCTCTAATGTGTCATCTTTTTGAAAATCCATATAATCTTTTATCGTAATTCCACATTCCTGACCATTATTTACCTGTTTAACTTGATTTTTTTCTCTAAATAAAGAGCCAACTTTTCCTGTGTAAATGATTGTTCCATCTCTAATTAATCTTACATCAGAAGTACTTGTAATTTCACCATCTGTAATCTTACATCCGGCTACTTTTCCAGCACCAGAAACTTTAAAAATCTCTAAAATTTGGGCATTTCCTATTATTGTTTCTTGAACATCCGGGGTGAGCAGACCGGACATTCTTTGTTTTATATAATCTAAAACTTCATAGATAATGTTATATGACGAAATTTTTATATTTTCATTTTCGGCAAGTTTTTTTGCTTCTTTACTCGGCTTCACATTAAAAGCAATTAAAACCGCATTTGAAGCTTTAGCTAATGTGACATCTGTCTCAGTTACCATTCCAATATCTGCTAAAATAATTTTTGGTTTTACTTCATCATGTTTAATTTGACTTATTGCGTTTTTTATTGCCTCAGATGACCCATTAACATCTGATTTAATAATTAAGTTCAATTCTTCTGCAGATTTATCTGAAAAGGCTGAATCTTGAGTTGCGAATGACAATGGATTTTTTCCAACTTTTGCCTCCTCAGCTCTATTTTCACTTAATGTTTTGGCTTCTTTTTCATTATCTAAGACAATAAAATCATCACCTGCTTTTGCTGCACCATTTATACCTAAAATTTCCACTGGTGATGATGGAGGCGCCTCATTGATATTTTGTCCCTTATCATTAATTATTGCTCTAATTTTTCCCCATTTCAATCCACTCACAAAAAAATCACCTCTTTTAAGAGTACCAGATGTTATAATTATAGTTGCAACAGGACCTCTCCCAACATCAATTTTTGACTCTAAAACGATACCTGTAGCTTTTGACTCAAAGTCAGTTTTTAAATCTAAAATTTCAGCTTGAAGAACAATTGCTTCAACTAATTTATCTAAATTCATCTTTGTTTTAGCTGAAATTTCAACCATTAATGTATCTCCAGATAAATCCTCCGCAATCAATTCATATTCTAGTAATTGATTTTTAATTTTCTGAGGATCTGCTTCTGGTAAATCACATTTATTTATTGCAACTACTATTGGAACGTTCGCTGCCTTTGCATGTTTAATAGATTCTACTGTTTGTGGTTTTACTCCATCATCTGCCGCAACTACTAAAACTACAACATCGGTTAATTTAGACCCTCTTGCTCTCATTTCTGTAAAAGCTGCATGACCAGGTGTATCAATAAAAGTCAATTTATTAGACTGACTTTCTATTTGATAGGCACCTATATGTTGAGTGATACCACCAAACTCTCCTGAGACTACATTTGTGCTTCTTAGAACATCGAGCACTGAAGTTTTTCCATGATCAACATGTCCCATCACCGTAACTATAGGAGGTCTATTCTTTAAATTTTCTACTCTTGTTGCTTTTATTTTTTTAATTATCTCTTCAGCTTTTTCTTCTCGTATTGGGTTGTGTCCAAACTCTTTAACTAAATATTCTGCAGTATCTGCAGCTAATGTTTGATTAATTGTAACTGTTACACCCATACCAAAAAGATACTTAATTACATTACTAGATTGTTCTGCCATTCTGTTTGCAAGCTCTCTAACTGTTATCGCTTCTGGAATATTTATATCTCTTTTTATGGGCTTTAAATTTTCCTTATTTTCATCTTTGTTTAAATTTTTTTGTTCTTTTTCTCTTGCTCTTTTTACTGAAGCTAAACTTCTTTCTCTAGCCTCAATTTCATCGCTTAACGCTCTAGATACCGTTAACTTAGTTTCTCTCTTTTTTGTGCCAAGTTTAATCTTTTTACTATCGCTGTCTCCTTTCAGTCTTTTTGTTGCTCTCTGTTCAGCAAGTTTTCTTCTTTCGAAGTCATTGGTTGCGGGAGGTATTTTACCACCAAATGAAGGTTTTAAAGGTGCACCACGACTAAATGATGGACTAGATTTAAGTTTTGTATTATTTCCTGAAGATCTGAATGAGCTTCCTTTTTTGGTAAAATTACTTTTTGTTTTCTCGATTACAACTGAATTTTTTCCTTGAGTTTTAGCAATCTCAATGTTTTTTATCGATTTTTTGGCTGTACCAGATATAGTTAATTTTGTTTTTTTGCTTTCCATAACTCATCACTCAATCTTTATAAACAATGTTTCTTGCAGACATAATCAACTCGTCTGCTTCCTCTTTTGAAAGGGCAAAATCTTCAAGGTAACCTTGTATTTTTACTCTCTCACCTTTAATCACATCATATCCACCTGTTAATTCATCTGATGCTAAATCAGCAAAGTCTTCTAAGGTTAATATTTTTTGTTCTCCCAAAGTAACTAGCATTCCTGGTGTTAAGCCTTTCAAATTAATTAAAGCTTCTTCAAGACCAAGATCTTTAATTCTTTGAGAAATATCTTCTTGATCTTTCTCATGAAACTCTTTAGCTCTTTCAATTAAGGCTTTTGCAGTATCTTCTTCAATACCCTCTATTTTACTTAAATCCGCAATTTCACTATCTTTAATATCATCAATTGTTGAAAAACCTTCGGCTACTAATAATTGTCCTAAAGTTTCATCTAATTCTAAATTTTTTACAAAATTTTCAGTCTTTTCTCTAAATTCAAGTTGTCTTCTCTCAGAGTCCTCGGCATCAGTCATTATATTAATTTCATAATTAAGTAATTTTGTCGCTAACCTGACATTCTGGCCTCTTCTACCAATTGCTTTACTCAAATTTTCTTCAGTGAGAATTACATCTAATTTTTTTCTTTCAGCATCAACGTTTACTCTTTGGACTTCTGCTGGAGACAATGCATTTGATACTAATATAGCTGGATCTTCTGACCAATTTACAATATCAATTTTTTCTCCTTGAAGTTCATTTACAACTGCTTGAACTCTTGAACCTCTCATACCAACACAAGCTCCAACAGGATCTAAGGATGTGTCTACTGCCTTTACACAAATTTTTGCTCTACTTCCAGGATCTCTTGATGAAGATTTAATTTCAATTAATCCATCATAAATCTCAGGAACTTCTTGTACAAATAAGTTTTCCATAAATTTTGGATGGGCTCTTGATAAAAAAATCTGTTGACCTCTCGGCTCTCTTCGAACATCATAGCAATATGCTTTAACTCTGTCTCCAGCTTTGATGTTTTCTCTGGGTATCATCTCGTTCTTCTGAATAATTGCCTCTGTTCTTCCCAAGTCAACAATTACATTTCCAAACTCTAATCTTTTAACAATTCCACTTAAAATTGTATTTTTTTTGTCTATGAAATCATTAAATTGTCTTTCTCTCTCTGCCTCTCGAACATTAGTGCTTATTACTTGTTTTGCAGTTTGTGCAGCGATTCTGCCAAAATCGAATGATGGAAGAGGTTGTAAAACTTCATCTCCAATTTTTTTTTCTTTATTGATTTCACTAATAGATATTGCATCTTCAAGTTTTATTTCTGTGTTAGCATTTTCAGGGTTTTCAGAAATTATTAACTTTCTAAAAAGTTCTATATCACCATTTTCTCTGTTAATTAAAACTTTAATTTCGTTATCCTGTCCAAATTTTGATTTCGCTGCTTTTGCAATTCCAGTTTCCATAGAACTTATAATTAGCTCTTTATCGATAGATTTTTCTAATGCCACGGCCTCTGCGATTCTCAACAATTCTAATTTATCAGCTCTTTTATTTAACATTTTTTTGTTTGCTCCAAAAAAAAATGGGCTTAAGCCCATTTTGTAAATTCAATAATGTAGATGCAATATATTAAAGTTTTTTTTTAATTCAATAAAAACTATTTTAAAAAAACCATAGTTTTATCGGTATTTTCCCAAGAAAATGCTCCATCACTTTCTGGTGTTCTGCCAAAATGACCATAAGCAGCTGTCTTTTCATATATTGGTTTATTCAGATTTAACATCTCTCTAATTCCTCTAGGACTTAAGTCAAAATTTTCTTTTATTTTTTCCTCAACAAATTTATTTTTTTCTAAATCGTCATCAAATAAATTAACGTAAATTGAAAGTGGTTTTGATACACCTATTGCGTAAGCTAATTGTATTAAACATTTATCAGCAATTTTTGATGCAACTATATTTTTAGCTATGTATCTTGATGCATAGGCAGCAGATCTATCAACCTTGGTTGGATCCTTACCAGAAAATGCACCTCCACCATGAGGAGCTGCACCGCCATAAGTATCAACAATTATTTTTCTTCCAGTTAATCCACAATCACCATCTGGTCCACCTATAACAAAGTTTCCTGTCGGATTAACATAAAATTCATTTTCATTAAATTCTTCCAAAAATTTATTTGGTATTGAACTTAGCATATAAGGTCTAAGTAATTCTCTCACTGTGGCTTGATCGATATTTATTGAATGTTGTGAAGAAATTACAACAGATTTTACTTTTTTTGGAATTCCATTCACATATTCAAAAGTTACTTGGCTTTTAGAGTCAGGTTCTATATTTTTCAATTTTCCAGACTTTCTATCTTCCGCCATCAATCTCAAAATTTTATGCGAATAATAAATTGGTGCTGGCATTAATTCTTCTGTCTCGTTACATGCATATCCAAACATTATTCCTTGGTCACCAGCTCCCTCATCCTTATTTCCTGAAGAGTCAACGCCCATTGCTATGTCCGCTGATTGAGCGTGTAAGTGACTTTCTATTTTGGTTGCTTCCCTCCATGTAAAACCTTCTTGGTCGTAACCAATATCTTTTATACAATCTCTAACTTTTTGGATTAACTCATCCTTTTTAATTTCAGGACCTCTAACTTCTCCTGCAAGTACAACTTTATTAGTTGTTGTTAACGTCTCACATGCTACTCTTGAAAATGGATCGTTTGACAAATAGCTATCAACTACCATATCAGAAATTCTATCAGAAACTTTATCTGGATGTCCTTCAGAGACAGACTCACTCGTAAAAAGATAATTTTTTAAATTATTCATTAAGAAATTCTATTAAATGAAAATATCAAAAAAATATATAATAAAATAACGGTTAAAAACATTTTATTCCCATGTCTTGAAAATACTGTTTCATTAAAAACTCTTGTTTCATAAAAATCTATGTAACCAGAATGACTAAGTTCAATTTTCTTTTCAATTATTCCAGTCGGATTAATTATTGCAGAAATCCCGTTATTTGCAGACCTTATCAAATATTTTCCACTTTCGATTGCTCTGTACACGCTATGGGTAAAATGTTGATGTGGACCAATAGAATCTCCAAACCAACCATCCTCTGAAATATTTATTATATAATCAAATTTTGAATCATTAAAAATATTACCTGAGTAAATTATTTCATAACAAATTAATGGTAATATTTTTAAATCGAAATTACTTTCATTGATCAAAAGTATCTCTCTGCTTTCCCCGCTGCTAAAAGATTGATAATTATTAGTTAAAGATTTAAGTCCTATTTTTCCAAAAAATTTTTCAAAAGGTAAAAACTCTCCAAATGGAACCAATTTTACTTTTTTATAATCCTTTAAAAGATTTAATTTATGATCATAAATTGAAAGAGTATTATAAAATATATTCTTATTTTCTTCTTTTTTTACATTATTAATCCCAATTGCTAACAAATGATTTTTGCTAAATTTTTTTTCAAATAGAAATTCAAATTCTTTTATTTCAGCTTGGTTAATGTTAGGGATAATTCCCTCAGGCCACAAAAAAATTGTTTTAATATCTAATTCTGGCTGACTTATTTCAATTAATTCTTTTATTATAGAAGTGGTATCCGTATTCCCATAGAATCTATTTAAATCTATTTTTGAGCTTACAGATCTAATTTTATAATCATTACTAATTATATCTGATGAGTGGAACGATTTTATTTTAGATGAGCCAGCAAGAAAGAGGAAAAGGGGTGAAAGTAGGAAGAAAATACATACAAAAATTTCTTTTCTATTTTCTCTTATAATAAAAATTGCTGGACTAGAGAAAAAAGATATACAAAGAACATTAAAACTGTAAGTTCCAATCAATGATATTATTTGAAGTATCTCGAGATTTTCAGAAAAACTATAAGCAATTAAATTCCATGGAAAACCAGTTAAAATATGTCCTCTTAAAAACTCTGCCAAACCAAGTAGAAGCGAAAATAGAAATAAATTACTAATAGGTTTTTTTATTTTGATTAAAAAAAAACAATAAGTTACTAGACCATAAAATAATCCAAGAAATGAAGGTATAAGAATTAAAACAAAAGGTATTAAAAAATTAAAATTTTCATCAAATGTTAATGAAATTGAAATCCAATACAAACTAGTGAGAAAATAACCAAAACCAAAAAACCAACCATATGCAAAAGAATATGATTTTTGAAAATGTCTTTTTTTCCGAAAAATATAAATAAAAAATAAACTTATTGTTATAAAATTAATTAATAAATAATTATATGGCGGTAAACTCAATGATGTTAATGCACCAAGTATGGTTAAAAATAAAAATTCTAGGTATTTTTTTTTTTTCAATTTAATTAATTTTCTTAATTACTGACTTATAAATATTTTGTTCTTCCTCTAACATTTTTTTATAATCACGAAGTTTAGTGTGATCAAAACCCAATAGATGCAAAAATCCGTGTATAAATGTTTTGATAACTTTATCTTTAAACATATTTTTCTTTTGATTTTTAGGTCTATTCATGAAGTTATAACTTATTACAATATCACCAAGATAAGAATTATTTTTGATCTTAATTTTTTTTTCAAACGGAAACGATAATACATCGGTTGGCTTGTCTTTATTTCTAAATTTTTTGTTTAATTTTTTAATATTTTTATTATTAGATAACAATAGCGTTAAAAATATTTTCTTATTTAAAAACTGATATTTTTTGGGAAAAGTTTTACATATAAATTTGAAAAAACTGTCAATTTTTTTTATTTTTTTGGACCAATTTTTATCTTCTGATAAAACTTCAATACTAATCATTATGATTGCTATAAGCTTTAACAATCTTGGAAACTAAAGGATGTCTTACAACATCAGAATGATCAAAATTAATTACAGAAATCTCATCAAGATGAGATAGCAATTTTTTTGATCTATCGAGACCAGACATGTTTTTATTAGGCAAGTCTATTTGTGACGGATCTCCATTCACTACTATTTTAGAATTTTCTCCAATTCTTGTAAGAAACATCTTTATTTGAGTATCAGATGCGTTTTGTGCCTCATCTAAAATAGCAAATGAGTTTTTTAAGGTTCTTCCTCTCATAAATGCAAGAGGTGCAATTTCAATATCTCCTATTTCAATCATTCTTTGAATTTTTTCAAAATGAAATAAATCATATAAAGAGTCATAAAGAGGTCTTAGATAAGGATCTACCTTCTCCTTCATGTCGCCAGGAAGAAATCCTAACCGTTCACCAGCCTCCACTGCAGGTCTTGATAAAATTATTCTCTCTATTTTTTTTTCAAGTAACATTGTCAGCCCAACTGCAACAGCTAAAAATGTTTTTCCTGTACCTGCTGGTCCGGCTGAAATTACGATCTCGCTTTGTCTTAGCGCTCTTACATATTTTTTTTGTTTTTCTGATCTAGGGATTATAGATTTTTTAGGAGTTTTTATTATATCAGTAACATTTTGATTTTTAACTTTTTCATTTATCATAAATTTATCGACAGATGATAATATGTCTTTATTTTCTATATTTCCATTGTTAATGAATTGATTAGCTAAAAATTGTATTGCGTTTTTAACTTTCTCATTTTTTTCGGATGAAGATTTTATTAAAATTGAATTACCTCTTGAAAATAAATCTGACTCTGTGATTTTTTCTAATTCTTTGAGATTTTTATTAAATTCTCCAACTACCCCTATCAACAAATCATTGTTTGGGAAAATTACACTTAAAGTATTATTATCTGAGTAAACAAACTTTAAATTAGTATCAAAAATTTTTTTTGTTCCAGTTTTCAAATTCTAAGCTACCTTTTGATTTGATTGGTCAACGACTTCACCAAATAATGTATTTTTATTACTACTTATAATTTTCACTCTTACAATTTTACCAACTAAATTATCACTACCACCAAATATAACTGATGTCATGTACTCTGATCTTCCAAAAAGTTTAGTTTTATCATTCATTCTGTTTTCTACTAAAACATTGATTATTGTATTTTCTAAAGATTTATTTTTCTGCACTTGATTAATAAATAGTCTTTCTTGAATAATTTCTAACCTCTCAAATGATTTTTTTTTGTCAATAATTGGTAAATTTGAAGCTAATGTTCCTGGTCTTGGACTAAAAACGAAAGAAAATGAATTTATAAATTTTATCTCCTTAATAAGATTTAAGGTGCCTTTAAAATCTTTCTCATCCTCACCAGGATAAGCTATAATAAAATCACTTGAAAACTCAATTCTTGGATTTATTTTTTTTAGTTTATTATAAATCTCAATGTAAGATTTAATTGTATGCTTCCTATTCATTAATTTCAATATTCTATCTGAACCACTCTGAACTGGTAGATGGACTAGGGGCATTAATTTTTTTGAATTTTTATATACATTAATTAAATCATTTGTCATATCATTTGGGTGTGATGTTGTGTATCTTATGCGTTCAAGACCTGAAAACTTTTCTAGTTCAATAATTAAATCAGATAAACGAAATTTTTCAAAATTATAAGCATTAACATTTTGCCCCAGAAGAATAATCTCCTTAGAACCACTATTAATTAAATTTTTTGCTTCCTCTAAAATTTGATTAAATGGTCTGGAATATTCAGGTCCTCTTGTAAATGGGACAACACAAAAGTGACAGAATTTATCACAACCCTCCTGTATAGTTAGAAATGATGAAATTTTTCCAGATTGATTTTTGATTTTACTTAAATATTCAAATTTTGTAATTGCATCAAATTCCGTAATTTCTTGTTTTATTTTTTCATTTTTATAGTTTAAAATTTTCTCATTAATTTTATGATAAGCTTGAGGACCTAACACTAAATCAATATAAGGCTCTCTTTTCAACATCTCTTCATGCTCAGCTTGTGCTACACAGCCAGTAACAATTACTAAAGGTTTAGTTTTTAATTTAAAAATTTTTTTTACCCTCCCAATTTCATGATAAACTTTTTCTTTTGCCTTGTCCCTAATATGGCAAGTATTTAATAAATAACAATTAGCCTCTTCATAATTTTCAGTTTTTTCATAACCTATTTTTTTTACGGTGTCATATATTCGATTAGAATCATACTCATTCATTTGACAACCAAAAGTTTTTATAAAAATTTTTTGGTTCATTAGCTTACTTGGATTTTTTTTTTACCCCATACAACTCTAGTTTGTGATCTACTAGGGTATAACCATATTTTTCAGCTACTTTTTTTTGAAGCATCTCTATTTCTTCATCAACAAATTCGATAATTTCTCCAGATTTTACATCAATCAAATGATCATGATGACTCTCTCTTATTTGTTCATATCTTGCTTTGCCTGCTTTAAAGTCGTGCTTAACTAATATTCCTGCTTCTTCGAGAATTTTGACAGTACGATAAACTGTAGCAATGCTAATTTTTGAGTCTATTTTGGATACTCTATTATATAGTTCGTCCACATCTGGATGGTCTGACTCACCGTATTTTTCTTTAGACTCTGAAAGAACCTTGACTATTACTCTTCTTTGATCAGTTAATTTTACACCTTTTGATAAACATTTTGCTTCTATTGTTTCTGACATAATTAATCTTAACTTATATAAATAGGATTAATCAAATTTTTTTTAATCTTAAATTTATTACATAAACTGGGTATTTCCTCATATTTATTAATATATAATTTATCAAAATCGTCAAAACTAAAACAATAATAATCAATTTTTTGAGCGATATTTAACGCCTTTACTACAGCTAAAGAATTCCTAATTCCTGCAAAACTTCCTGGGCCACGATTTACATATAATTTTGAAATCTCAATAATTTTTACCCCATTTTTATATAGAAAATCATTGATTAAAATAGTCAATTTTTCATAATTAGTTTTACT
>TARA_B100001057_G_scaffold261628_1_pt1 | contig 10708 bp, 11 predicted proteins | sample TARA_B100001057 | Tara Oceans TARA_B100001057 (sample SAMEA2621839) | marine metagenome | biome: marine biome (ENVO:00000447); feature: surface water layer (ENVO:00002042); material: "saline water (ENVO:00002010), including plankton (ENVO:xxxxxxxx)" | depth 5 m | reverse complement strand
ACCCGCACCTTCCAGACCGCCCACAAGATGAAAGTGCAGCGGGGTGCCCTGCCGGAGGACTCAAGCCGGAACGACAACCACCGACTCAAGCGCTACATCGCCAAGGTGACGATCAATCCAGCTCTGGCCCACGGCATCAGCAGCGACGTGGGCTCGGTCGAGACCGGCAAGCTGGCGGATCTGGTGCTGTGGAAGCCGGGCTTCTTCGGCATCCGACCGGAGCTCGTGATCAAGGGCGGATCCATCGTGTGGGCTCAGATGGGGGATGCCAACGCCTCAATCCCCACCCCCGGGCCTGTGCATGGTCGGCCGATGTTCGGAGCCTTCGGCAAGGCTCTCGCCTCCAGTTGCCTCACTTTTGTGAGTGAAGCCGCGATGGACGCCGACATCAGGAGTCAGCTGGGGCTGGAGCGCACCTGCAAAGCGGTCAGGAACACCCGCAGCGTGGGCAAGAAAAGCCTGAAGCTCAACTCAGCCCTGCCCGAGGTGAGCGTGGACCCACAGACCTACGAAGTGTTCGCCGACGGTGAACTGCTCACCTGCGAACCCGCAGAGGTCCTGCCCCTCGCCCAGCGCTACCTCTTGTTGTGAATCAGTCCCTGCTGGTGATCCAGCACGTCGATCACGAGGGTCCTGATCTGATCGGCACCCTGGCGGCCGAAAGGGACTGGGAACTCCGCAAGCTCAGACCGGATCGCGGCGATGTCCTGCCTGATCCCCTCAGCTGTCGCAACACGATTGCCGTTGTTTTAGGCGGCCCAATGGGCGTGAACCAACGACAACAAGCCGACATGGCCTGGCTGCAGCGGGAGCTGGACTGGCTGACGGCCTGGCACCAGCAGCGGAAACCTGTCCTGGGCATCTGCCTCGGAGCCCAGCTGCTGGCAGCCGCCGCGGGTGGAAGCGTTGAACCGCTGCGAGTGGGAAGGCCACCTCAACCACTCAAAGAGGTTGGCATCGGGGCGATTCACTGGATTGTCCGCCCCGATGACGAACCTCTGCTGAAGGGACTCAACCCGAGCGAAATGGCATTGCACTGGCATGGCGACCGGATCCGCCTGCCCGCTGACGCCACACTCCTGGGCTCCTCACTGCACTGTGCGGAACAGGTGTTCAGGATCAGTCGCCATGCAATCGGGATGCAGTGCCATCTGGAGGTGACCGGCCCGAATCTGGAGCGGTGGATCAGGGAGGACAACGACTACGTCGTCAGCGCGATGGGAGAGGAAGGGCCGGATCAACTGCGTGCCAGCTGGAAGCAGCTCGGACCGGGCGTGGAGCAGCGTGGGAAATACATACTGGGCAACATGTTCAATAACCTAAAAGCAGTTCTTTAACAATGATGAGAAAGAAGAAGCCCAAACCCTGCCTCAATAAATCCATTTAATTTCCACAAAATCACTTATGGCAACACCTTCATCAAGTCCCCCACGAAAGAACTTTCCAATGCCACGAAGCACCAAAATGATCTTTTGATTCACAGTTGTCTCATTGGACACTTGATTAACATGATTTGAAAATTTTTAAGATGTCAATACTCCGCAGAGATTTCCTGAAGTTTTCCGTAGGTATCACCGTTGCAAACCTGACTTGCGCAACAGCGGCTGAAGCTGATACCAAAGAATTCTGCAAACCAAAAAACCCGCTGCAGACATTGATGGATGGCAATCAGCGATTCAGCAAAGCCTGGATTGAAGCGACGCGAAATCCAGACGCAACTCTCAGCCAGGAACTTCACAGCAACCGTTGTTTCAACGCACCAGCTGCCCTGATCGAAAGCCAGCAACCCTGGGCCACTGTGCTGACCTGCGCCGACTCAAGAGTTTCGCCCAGCTGGATCTTTGACACCACCCCTGGAGAACTGTTCGTGATCCGCAGCGCAGGCAACACCGCCTTCGATGAAGCGATCGCATCAATTGAATACAGCATCAGCATCCTTCAATCACCGCTGGTGATGGTGATGGGCCACAGCAGTTGCGGTGCGGTTGCTTCAGCCCTTTCAGACGCATCACTCACCCCCTCTCTCGAGCGGCTGGTGACTCCTATACGGGATCAGATCGGCGAAAGCCTTGATCTGGAGGAGGCCGTTCGGAGAAATGCCAGAGCTACGGCAATAAAAATTCGACAACGCAGCGATCTTCTGCGTCAGGCCGAAACTGAGGGTGCCGTGAAACTGGTGGTGAGTTATTTCAGCCTCAAAAGCGGAAACGTATCGCTGATCTGAACGCTGAGTATTTGAATTGAATTCCCCCTGTAGATATGGGTTTTATCCCGAGGGAGTGATGGACCTGATCTCAGAGCCCAGCGCTGATTCGGACTGAGCCGTTGGTGGTTTCTTCAGTTGACTTCCGGCTTGAAACGACGACGTTCCCAGGCAGTGAGCAGCCCATCGGCATCAAAAAGAATGCTGATCTGCTGGAAAAGCTCTGCACCGAGCAGGCCACCGATCTCCAGCTGAAAAGCGGCCTTCGGCAATTGTTCGGGGACCGAAAACACCAGGCCGTCAGGCATCGCGGCGGAACAGCCGTGGCAAAGGAACTGATCCGGATCGAAAACCCCAGAACGCGGTTCACTCACCCGACCGCCAGATCCCGGAAACGGCGCGAACGTTTCCACCCTGCCAGGCCAACCCCGCATCGATTCGAGCAGACTCTCTGCAGTGCTCCACACACGACGTTCCGGCTCAACGTAAGCAACGTTGCGGCAACGGAACCCCACGGCACCGATGGACTGAAGACACCAATCCGCGGCCACCGGCTCCCAGATCAGCACCACCATCGAGCGGGATCGCTTGTGGAAAAGGTTGATCTCATGCCCAAAACGACCTCGGCTGGGATCAATCGACAAACTTGACTGACCACCGGCACCCTGAAACTGCCAACACCCTCCTCCTTCGTTGTATCTGTCACGACTGATGGAATAAGTGGCTCGACCTCCTGGAGCGAAGAACAGACCGGATCCATCCCAGACCCCGTTGTCTGGATCACTGAAGGAAATGTCGTATGTCGTGGGGTCAATCACTCTGATCGGCGAAGCGAAATCGAGCTTTTTAGTGGCATCGCGCCCGAACCATGCGCCTCTGCCCCGCCACTGCCCCTCAAAGTTGCACCGATTCAGCGTCCACTGATCCATCACAGCTGCCACGATCTCACTTCTTCCGATTTTCTAAGGTCACGTCTCCCATCAACAGAGCCATGGGGCTGACAATCATCGGGTGCGGATTCGTCGGAATGGCCGTGGCGCGTCAACTTCAATCGCGTCGCCCCCTTCTGCCAGTGACCTTGACCACCACTCGGCAGGAACGTTGCGCTGAGCTCTCCAGCCTGACTGATCGGGTGCTTGTGTGTGATGCCTCGGATCCAATTCAGTTAATGAGGGCGCTGCAGAACAGCCGCACAGCAGTCTTCTGTCATGGACCCAGTGGCAATAGCCAGGTCAACGCTGAGCGCTACCGACAGACATTCGTCGAGAGCTTCACATCTCTGAAATCACTGTTGTCTGATTTGCCTGAACTGCAGCAAATCATCTACACCGGCAGCTGTTCGGTGTATGGAGATGCCAACGGCGGCTGGGTGGATGAATCCACTGCTCCTGATCCCGGACCTGGCCATGGTGGGGTGTTGCTGGAGAGCGAGCAGCTGCTCAGGAGTTTTACCGACAGACAGATCTGCATCCTCAGACTTGCCGCTTTGTATGGACCGGGCCGGGATCTGGATGCTCGGTTAAGAGGTCTGGCGGGCCTCGAACGACAGGGGGATGGCCGGTCCTTCAGCAACTGGGTGCACGTTGATGATGCGGCAGGAGCCCTGGTGGCTGCCATGGACGGAGCCTGGAACGGTGTTGTCAATGTGGTGAACGATGAACCAATCCGACTGCGAGATCTGGTGGACGGGAGTCTGAAGCGACAGAACCTGGAGCCAGTGCGATGGCAAGGCAGTGCTCGGGCAGGGGCGGGTAGCAGTCGCCGCATCCGCAACGACAGGCTGAAATCCCTGGGTTATCGACTGAAGCACCCGAAGCTGAAGGGTCACGCGAAGTGTTGTCCGTAAGCCTTGTGCCCTGCTCTCCGCTCCATTCCCGCTCCCGAAGCGAGGCATCAACTCTGCACTCGTCAGTGAAAATCTGACCCTTCAGAACGGAATCGGCATCGTCACCGCTGCCGGCGGAGGCATGCACTCCTCCACCTGATGATCAATCACCTCTCCAACGACAACGATTGACGGCGACTTGAATGCCTGGGCAAGGGTCAACGCAGCGACTTCAGACAGAGTCGCCTTGAGACACCGCTGCCCCTCCACAGTGCCCTGCTGGATCACCGCCACCGGAGTTTCCGCTGCCAGACCACCGGCCATCAATTCCTCGGAGATGCTGGGCAGATTGTGGAGACCCATGTAGATCACAAGGCCATCGCTGGCAGCTGCGAGAGCACGCCAGTTCACCGACGGTCGACGCTTGTCGATCTCCTCATGACCGGTGACGAAGGTGACGGAGGAGCCGGATCTCCGATGGGTCACCGGGATGCCGGCGTAAGCCGGGGCAGCGATCCCCGCTGTGACACCCGGGACCACCTGAACAGGAATGTTGCGAGCGGCGAGATGGGCTGCCTCCTCTCCCCCACGACCGAAAAGAAAGGGATCCCCCCCCTTGAGCCGCACCACCGTGCGGTGCTGCCGGGCCAGTTCCACAAGCACGGCATTGGTGCTCGGCTGCGGCATCGAGTGATGACCTCGGCGCTTGCCGACAAATCGCCGTTCACACCTTTCAGGAACGAGATCGAGGACCTCCTTCGGCACCAGTGAGTCGTACACCAGAGCATCACAGCACCCCAGCAGGCGCTGGGCCTTCACCGTGAGCAGTTCCGGATCCCCTGGACCAGCTCCGACCAGATAAACAGTTCCAGGTTGTTCAGCGGTCGTCACGGGAGCGCGGCAAGCAAGTCGATCAGTGCCTGATAGGTCAGAGGATGTTCGAGCAAGGGAGGAAGCCCACCAGCCTCGCGCAGGGCGTCCGTCATCCGATTAGGAGCCAGCGTCAGGGGAAGTGGCGTGGCCTGTGGATGATGGCGTCGATGGCTGGGCCAACAATCGAATGGCACGAGCGGGAGATCGAGACGCGAAGCCAGTGACACCAGGAAACGGTCGGCAACACCAGAGCGCAGAGGATGGTGAACCAGTACGGCATCGGAGACATGCAACCGATGCAGAACAGCTTCGACAGCATCCCACCAGAGCGGCCAGGCACCGAGGAACGGAAGCATCGTGACCACAGCCCCAGCGGATTGCAACCGCTGCCGGATAGCCGGCAAATCGATCCGGGCATGGGCACCGGGCCAGAGCAGAAGGGGAATCAACCAGGTGGAGAACTCCGGTCGGGGAGGTTGATCAGGCGAGGTGAGAACCTCAAGCTGCACCGGAGCACCGCGACGCTGCTGCACCGCATCCGCCAGAGCGATGAAGCAGTCGGGGACAACTCCGCCGCTGCGACCATGCACGACGAGGTGCAGAGCACGACGTTCACGAACAGAACCACTGTTCCGTAGCAATGGCCACGGATCACTGGCCGTGCCAACTGATGTCATCGGTGAGTTGTGATTGATGACCGATTCATGCCGCGTCGCCGATACGCCGATCTTTCTGGATTCAGTAGCCCTTTCTATCGGGAAACGATTGACAAAGGTCGTGAACGATTGAACCGAAAGCATGAATCCGTTCTCAGAGATCGGAACTGGCACAAAAGGCCACCAACTCGATCGAACGCGCGTCCGAAGCGAATTCGACCGGGATTTCGCCGCGATGAAGCGTGTCTGGAGAATGATCCGAGATGGAACCGTGAGAATGGTCGGCGAAATAGGACGCCAATACTGAGCTTCAGGAGGGGTGTCTTTTACAGCTCACACTGAATATTCAGTTTTAGCCGTAATAACGAATTCAGAAATAAGCGCTTAATCCAAGCAGACACAAAAACTGTTCGGATTGCTACAGACTCCGATCCCTGGCACGGCTTTAATTGATAGCAACCAGCAATCAATTTGTCCCGAAATGGAGTTGATCTTCGTCCTTTTAAACTGATTGGCACCCCTTATTCGAGCAATCAATTCGCCCTGCCTCCAACCAAATCATGACGATCAGCTCGCCATTCAGGTCTTATCTGGATGGGAAGAAACTGAATAAAATTGAACAGAGTAAGGTCGCCAAAGATGGCCTTTAATTGGCGAAGTTCAGCCAACTTTTGGGCCTTCTACTTGGATGCCATCGCTTGACCATAAAAGAGCGATGCAATCCAGACTTCGTCCAGCCCAAGAGACGCTTCGAGATCAGCAAAGGAAAGACCCTTGGATTTCTTTGCAGCTATCAGCGTTGCCGTCAATTTTTTCTGAGAAGGAGCAGCCAGAGTTGTGGTCGCGGACATCGTAGAAACATTCATAGCCAGAGAAAAAATGACGAACTGCTTCAAGGAAGCATTCCAAATGCGGAGCACCTCAGGAGCTTCAAACTTTTGCACCATTAAGGCCAGACAAAAGCAATCATTGCGACCAAGAATACTGTTCAACTTTGATGCTTAAAGCACAACAGTCCATCAAAAACTCCTTTCTTAATTCAATCCATATTTAAAATCGCATGGGTTTGCTTGCCGTGGTCTTCTCTGCATGCCGCATCAGCGAACACCTGAGAACAAACCCATCCACCCGTGTGATCCTCGAGCGGCTTCACAAACCGAAGAGCATCACCATCGTGGTAACTCTCTTCGCGGCAGCCTCAAGGGACTGACAGCCCTTCAACAACTTCTGATTCGCTCTGTAAAATAAAGCACATTGAAGGGGCATCCGCTCCTAAACACTGCTTGCAGCTGCCGGTTCGTTGTTGACAGACACCTTTCCGTCAGGCCGCGAACGTTTCAAGAAACTCCTTGGCAGGGTGGGAAGCGGAGAGCACACCAGCAAGGGGATGAGCCGCGAGGAATCCGCCGATGCTCTGGATCTGATTCTCCGTTCTGAACCGACTTCTGCACAAATCGGTGCTTTTCTGATCGCGCACCGCATTCGTCGACCTGAACCTCAGGAGCTGACGGGAATGCTGGATACCTACCGGAACAGTGGACCGGTGCTGCATACGCAACCAGGTCAGCCAGTGCCTGTCTGTTTCGGGATGCCATTCGATGGCAGGACGAGAACGGCTCCGATCTATCCCCTGGCCAGTCTGGTGCTGCTCGCATGCGGGCAACCGGTTGTCCTGCAGGGGGGCAATCGCATGCCGCCCAAGTACGGCGTAACCGCTGTTGACCTGTTCAACATCCTGGAACTGAATCTTTCCGGACTTTCACTCAGCTCCGTTCAGGGGGGATTTAATCAAAACGGTTTCGCTCTGATCCATCAACCGGATCATTTCCCCATTGCCGAGGGACTGATCAGTTATCGGGAGGAACTTGGCAAACGGCCGCCGGTGGCCAGTCTTGAACTGATGTGGACTCCCCATCAAGGTGACCATCTTCTGGTCAGTGGCTTTGTCCATCCCCCCACGGAAAGTCGGACCTGGGAAGCACTGAAACTTGCCGGTGAAACGAACCTGCTGACAGTGAAAGGGCTGGAAGGTGGTACAGACCTGCCGATCGGCAGAGCCTGCATCACCGCAAGGGTTCAAAACGGTGTTGCCGAACGTCTGATCCTTCATCCCCGCGACCATGGTTGCCACGCTTCAGACGTTGAGTGGTCCGATGAAGCCACCTGGGGGAGCCAGGCCCTTGAGGCTCTGAACAACGGCGGACCACTGCTGGCTGCCCTGCGCTGGAATGCCGGCGCCTATCTGTGGTTGACAGGTCAAAGCGACTCACTGGCAGAGGGCATTGAGCGAGCGGAATCCGTCCTTGAGGACGGTGGAGCTCTGAATGTGCTGGATCAACTTCGCCGCTGGCGCAATGATTTTTCCATTCGATAGCGCTCGAACGGAACACCGGCGATGGTGATCGTCTCCGGCGCGATCAGCCTCCAGCCATGACGCTCAAACAACGGACGACTGATCTGACTGGCCTCCGTGCGAAGTCGCTCCACCCCATCAACCTGAGCATCGGCCTGGATACGATTCAGAAGTGTGCTGCCATGACCCTGACGAGCCGCCCGGCCGCGGCAGTAGAGAAGTGAGAGGCGATCAGAGGGATAACGGATCGCGAAGGCCGAATCTCCTCCACTGATCCATCCGGTTCCTTCCCTGAAACTGGGGTCAAGAATTCCTGGAAGCCAGGCCAAGGCCTCCCATGCCCTCACCTGCTGCTGGCTGTAAAGACCAGGAGCGAGATTTTCGATGGCGTCGGCGTAGATGTCCCGCAGCAGATCATGGTCCTCGGGAACAATCGGACGCAGAGCCATGGAGCGGGCCTGTTGGAATGTGAGTCTCTTCCCCCCAACGGTCAGCCTTGCAGAGACCTCGCATTCCCACTCTGCTGAGCGCGTTTCTAACCCTGCTCAACGATCGTCTCAGCGAGAGCATCGTCTTCCCGTTGCTGCCGTTCCTGCTGGCTCGGTTCGCACCGGATGGCCGCACACTCGGGTTGCTCGCAGGCAGCTACGCCCTGGCGCAGTTTGTGGTGACTCCCCTGATCGGTGCCCTGAGTGACCGCTATGGACGCAGGCCGGTGATCGCCATCTGCGTCGGGGGCTCTGTTGCAGGACTTGGACTGTTCGCACTCACGGTGAGCCTCCCCTGGGCTGAATCCAGCATCCTGCCGCTGTTGCTGCTGTTCATCGCCCGGATCATCGATGGGATCAGCGGTGGAACCGCCGCCACGGCAAGCGCCGTTCTCGCTGACATCAGTCCACCGGACAAACGTGCCAGAACCTTCGGTCTGATCGGGGTTGCCTTCGGCCTGGGCTTCATCCTCGGACCATTCGTCGGCGGACAGCTGGCGCGAATCGCTGTTCCGTTACCGGTATGGGTTGCCACAGGGTTTGCAGTGCTGAATCTGCTGGTTGTTCTGAATGTTCTGCCGGAAACACTTCCCGTGGAAAGTCGTCGCAATCTGCCGCGAAAACGTGATCTCAATCCATTCGCAAGGATCGGCCAGGTTCTGACCGACCCCAGCGTTGGTCGGCTTTGCGCAGCATTCTTTCTGTTCTTTCTTGCCTTCAACGGTTTCACCGCCATCCTTGTGCTCTATTTCAAACAGCGTTTCGGCTGGGGACCGGAACTCGCAACGTTCGCCTTCCTCGTGGTGGGCGTCGTGGCAACTGTTGTTCAAGGTGTGCTGATCGGCCCCCTGGTCAAACGAATCGGAGAGTGGCGTCTGACCCTGATCGGGCTTGTGCTCGTGATCATCGGCTGTCTGATGATTCCGGGTGTCGGCTCGCCCGAAAGAGCGCCTGCAATCTTCATTGCAGTTGCAATCCTTGCCCTCGGAACCGGTCTCGTCACTCCGAGCCTCCGCAGCCTCGTCTCAAGACGCCTTGGACGGGAAGGACAAGGAACAGCCCTGGGGAGCCTGCAGGCCCTGCAGAGCCTGGGGAGTTTCCTGGGTCCACCGATTGCCGGCATCAGTTACGACCTGCTGGGGCCTGTCAGTCCGTTCGCAGGAGCAGCAGCGGTTCTACTGATGGTGATTGTCCTGGTGAGCGGAAGCCCTCTGGCAGAAAGCACTCAAAACCAGGCCTGATTGCTACCTTTCGCGTGTTCCAGCGAATGGCCAAACGTTCCCACCATGTGTGCCGCTGCACTGTCTACGGACCAGTACATCAACAGGGAACTCAGCTGGATCGCCTTCAACGAACGGGTCTTGGCCCAGGCACTAGACCAACGCACTCCACTGCTGGATCAGGCCAAATTCAGCGCCATTTTCAGCAACAATCTCGACGAGTTCTTCATGGTGCGGGTGGCATCCTTGAAGTCTCAGGTTGAAGCAGGAATCACAACACCCAGCGAAGACGGAAAAACACCACTGGAGCAGTTGAATACCATCCGGGAACGACTGATCCCTTTGCTACACAAGCAACAGGAACATTACAAACATCACCTCAAGCCGAAACTGCTCGAACACAACATCCAGCTGCTGGATTACGAACAACTGAACAAGAAACAACGTCACTGGGTTGATGACACCTTCCGCACATCTGTGTTTCCTGTCCTCACCCCACTGGCAGTGGATCCGGCCCATCCCTTTCCATTTGTCAGCAATCTGAGCATGAATGTGGCGGCGGTGATTCTTGATCCTGAAACGGAGCAGCGCCAGTTCGCACGCGTCAAGATCCCACAGAAAAATCTGCCACGATTCGTCTCCGTACCGACTCACCTGAGCGAACGCGATCCTCTACCGACGCACACCGCTATCCCCCTGGAACAGGTGATTGCCTTCAACCTTGAACTGCTCTTCCCCGGCATGACAATTGAAGGGCACTATTTCTTCCGGGTCACCCGCGATGCCGATCTGGAACTCCGCGATCTCGAAGCCGACGATCTGATGCTGGCTCTCGAACAGGGCCTTCGCAAACGACGCATGGGAGGAGAAGTGGTTCGGCTCGAAGTCCCGAACGAAATGCCACGGGATGTTGTCGAAATGCTGATGACCGGCCTCTCAGTGGAGAAAGAGGATCTCTACACCATTGATGGTCCCCTGGGACTGGATGATCTTTTCAGTCTGATGGGGTTACCCCTTCCGGATCTCAAGGAGAAATCGCACAGCGGTCAGACGCCATCAATCATGGCCCGCACCCAACAACATCTGATCG
>TARA_B100001057_G_scaffold22126_1_pt1 | contig 10708 bp, 20 predicted proteins | sample TARA_B100001057 | Tara Oceans TARA_B100001057 (sample SAMEA2621839) | marine metagenome | biome: marine biome (ENVO:00000447); feature: surface water layer (ENVO:00002042); material: "saline water (ENVO:00002010), including plankton (ENVO:xxxxxxxx)" | depth 5 m | reverse complement strand
AATTCCATTACATACATTTAGAGCTGATATTGATTACGCCTGTGAAGAAGCTCTGACAACTTATGGATTGATTGGTATTAAGGTTTGGATTTTTAAAGGCGAAGTTTATGGAAAAAGAGACCTCACCCCCATTGAAACTTTAAATTTAGGTAGAAAAAAAACTAATAGAAAAAAGTAGAAATATGTTACAACCTAAGAGAACAAAATATAGAAAAATGCAAAAGGGTAGAATGAAAGGTCTTGCTCAAAGAGGTAGTAATCTTGATTTTGGATCATTTGGAATAAAGGCATTGGAAGAGTGTTGGATGACATCAAGACAAATAGAAGCTGCTCGTATTGCTGCAACTCGTTATATGAAAAGAGAGGGTCAATTATGGATAAGAGTTTTTCCTGATAAGCCCATCACCAAAAAACCTGCTGAGGTAAGAATGGGAAAAGGAAAAGGTGCGCCTGAACATTTTGTGGCAGTTGTTAAGCCTGGTAGAGTAATGTTTGAGTTAGATGGTGTATCTTTTGAAGTTGCACAGGAAGCATTAAGACTAGCTTCACAAAAACTTCCTATTAAGACTAAATTTGTTGTAAGAAGAGATTATATACGAAACTAATATATTGTTATGAGTAATAAAATTTATAAAGAAATGACAAATGATGAGTTGAAAAAGAAACTTTTTGATACAAAAGTAGATTATCAAAAAATGAAATTGCAACATTCAGTTTCTCAAATTGAAAACCCGTCACAAATCAAATTTACGAGGAGGAATATTGCAAGAATGGTCACTGAATTAAAGAAAAGAGATATTTAAACAATGGAAATAAAAAATAGAAATTTAAGAAAGGAAAGAATAGGAATTGTAACTAGTAATGCTATGGATAAATCTGCAGTAGTTTCTGTAGAAAGAAGAGTAAAACACAGAATTTATGGTAAGTATATTAAAAAGACATCTAAATTTTTTGTTCACGACGAGAAAAATGAATGTAATATTGGTGATAAAATATCAATAATGGAAACAAGACCTATTAGTAAGAACAAGTGTTGGAGATTATTAAAAATTATTGAAAAAGCTAAATAATTATGTTACAACAAGAATCAAGATTAACAATTGCAGATAATACAGGAGCAAAAGAGGCTCTTTGTATTCGTGTGCTTGGTGGAACTAAAAGAAGATATGCTTCTTTGGGAGATAAAATAGTTGTTACTGTAAAATCTGCTACTCCTAATGGGACTGTAAAAAAGGGTCAGGTTAGCACTGCTGTTGTTGTCCGAGCTAAAAAAGAAGTTAGGAGAAAAGATGGATCATATATAAGATTTGATGACAATGCATGTGTATTGTTAGATACTAATAATGAAATGAGGGGAACTAGAGTTTTTGGTCCTGTAGCAAGAGAATTAAGAGAAAAAAAATATATGAAAATAATTTCATTAGCACCTGAAGTATTATAAAAATGAAAATAAAAAAAACATATTTAAAAAAAGATGACAACGTTCAGATAATGACAGGTCGTGATAAGGGGAAAAAGGGTAGAATTATATCAATTAACAGATTAAAATATACTGCAATAGTTGAGGGAGCTAACCTAGTGTCGAAACACACTAAGCCAAATCAAGATAATCCAAAGGGTGGCGTTATCAAGAAAGAAGCATCTATTAATATTTCTAACCTGTTATTGGTTGACTCAAAAGGTAAACCTTCAAAGATAGGTAAGAGAATTAATAAAAAAACTGGAAAAAAAGAAAGATTCTTTAAAACAACAGGTGATTTAGTAAAATAATTAAAATGAAATCTAGATTAAAAGAAAAATATGTAAAAGAGATTGTTCCAAAGTTAATGAAGGATTTGACTTTAGCGAATATAATGGAGGTTCCAAAAATTGAAAAAATTTGTTTAAGTCAAGGAATTGGCTCTGCAGTCTCTGATAAAAAAATGATTGAGCAAGCTAGCTTAGAAATGACAAAAATTTCTGGACAGAAATCTATCATAACAAAGTCAAAGAAGGATATAGCTAACTTTAAGCTCAGAAAAGGAATGCCAATTGGTGTTAAAGTTACTTTAAGAAGAAATCGTATGTATGAATTTCTAGACAGATTAATTTCAATTTCAATGCCTGGAATCAGAGATTTTCAAGGAATTAATCCGAAAGGATTTGATGGTAGGGGTAACTATACTGTTGGAATAAAAGAGCAAATAATTTTTCCTGAAATCAAGGTTGATGAAGTTAAAAAAATTACAGGAATGGATATAACTTTTGTCACTTCAGCAAAATCTGATGAAGATGCTAAAAGTTTACTTGAGTGTTTTGGATTACCATTTAAAAAAAGAAAATAGATTATGGCAAAAGAATCAATGAAAGCTAGAGAAATAAAACGTCAACGTTTAGTTGCAAAGTATGCTGAAAAACGTAAGTCGTTAAAAGAAGCAGGTGATTACATAGGGCTTCAAAGTATACCCAAGAATGCTTCCCCTGTCAGATTACATAACAGATGTAAAATAACAGGTCGGCCTAAGGGTTATATGAGAACATTTGGTATTTCTCGTGTTATGTTTAGAAAAATGGCTAATTCAGGACTAATTCCTGGTGTAAAAAAATCAAGTTGGTAAAATTGTATTAAAATGATAACAGATTCTATAGGAAATTATTTAACGAAAATTAGAAATGCTTACATGGCTAAACACAAGGTTGTTGATGTACCGTGTTCTAATTTAAAAAAGGATATAACAAAGATATTGAAAGATCAAGGTTATATTTTAAATTATAAATTTATTGATAATGGTAATCAAGGTGTAATTAGAATTGCTCTAAAGTATGACCTGGTAACAAAAATACCTGCTATCAAAAAAATAAAAAGAGTTAGTAGGCCTGGACTAAGAAATTACTCTCCAAAAGATGGTTTACCAAGAGTTTTGAATGGATTAGGGATTGCTATTATTTCAACTTCTAGAGGAGTGATGACAGATAAACATGCTAGAAAAATTAATGTAGGAGGTGAAGTTTTATGTTTAGTATATTAAATAAAAAGTAAAATGTCTAGAATAGGAAAAAAAATTATTGAGATACCTGAAAAAATTAATTTTTCGTTTGAAGATCAGAAAGTTGTGGTTTCATGTGGGGACAAATCTATGTCTATTGATGTTGATTCAAACTTTGAATTTGTGAAAAATGATTCAATTTTGGAGATCAAAAGATTATCTGAGGATAAGGAAGTGAAATCAAAACATGGTTTATACAGATCTCTTATTTTTAATATGGTTGAAGGTCTTTCAAAAGGATTTAAAAAAGAACTTGAACTTCACGGTGTAGGTTTTAGAGCTTCCAATCAAGGTCAAAAATTAGACATCTCATTAGGATTTTCTCATAATATTGTTTTTGAGGTATGCCCTGAAGTGAAGGTTGAGACCCAAACTGAAAAGGGATCTAACCCAAAAATTATTTTAACATCTCATGATAAGCACTTATTAGGTCAAGTGTGCGCTAAGATTAGATCATTTAGAAAACATGACCCATACAAAGGAAAAGGTATTAGGTTTGTTGGTGAAAGAGTTAGAAGAAAAGCAGGTAAAACAACAGCATAAAATTATATAAATGAAATTAACAAAACAGTACAGAAGAGTAAGAATTAAGAAAAGAATCAGGAAGATTTTATTTGGAACTTCTGACATTCCGCGTCTTACAGTTTTTAGAAGTAATAAAGAAATATATGCATCAATAATTAATGATGAATTAAATCAAACAATTTGTTCAACATCTTCGTTATCTAAGTCATTTAAAGGTAACAAAGTCAAGCAATCTGAGGAAGTTGGTAAAAATATTGCAAAGATGGCTTTATCAAAAGGAGTCAAACAATGTTGTTTTGATAGAAATGGATATTTATACCATGGTAGAGTAAAGTCATTAGCAGAAAGTGCAAGAAAAGAGGGTTTAAAATTTTAATAATTTTTTATGAAGAAATATAAAGATATAATTGAATATGTAAAGCCAAGTGGTTTAGAGCTTGAAGAAAAAGTTGTTGGTATCCAACGTGTAACTAAAGTAACAAAAGGGGGGAGAACCTTTACTTTTTCTGCAATAGTTGTAGTAGGTGATAAAAATGGTGTTGTTGGATATGGTCTTGGTAAAGCTGGTGAAGTTACTTCAGCTATTGCCAAAGGATTAGAGAACGCTAAGAAAAATTTAATGAGAATCCCTATTATTAACGGATCAATTCCTCATGAAGAATATGGAAAATTTGGAGGCGCAACTGTTTTTATGAGACCGGCTTCCAGTGGTACAGGTGTTATTGCAGGTGGAGCGATGCGTGCAATTATGGATTGTGTAGGAATAAAAGATATTTTATCTAAGTCCAAGGGTTCTTCTAATCCTCATAATGTTGTAAAAGCTACTTTTCTTGCATTAATTAATTTAAGAAGTGCTGCAAAAATCGCGTCTGCTAGAGGAATTAGTTTAGAAAAAGTATTTAATGGTTAGAGAAAATGAAAAAAATAAGAATTAAACAATTAAAGAGTAAAATAGGAAGGCCTGAGAATCAGAAAAGAACATTAGTTGCCCTAGGTCTTGGTAAAATTAATAGTTTTGTTGAAGTTGAGGCCTCGCCACAAATTTTAGGAATGGTTAACACCGTTTCACATTTAGTTCAAACAAAAGAATTATAATTTTTTATTATGGATTTATCAAATTTAAAACCAAGTATTGGTTCTGTTAAAAACAGAAAGAGAATTGCTAGAGGACAGGCATCAGGAGGAACGACCGCTGGACGTGGGCATAAAGGACAAAAATCTCGATCAGGTTACTCAAAAAAAATAGGATTTGAGGGTGGGCAAATGCCTCTTCAAAGAAGAGTTCCAAAATTTGGATTTTTTAGTCCAAATAGAAAAGTTTTCTCACCTCTTAACTTAGGAAGAATTCAAAAATTAGTTGAGGAAAAGAAAATAAAAGGTAAGTTAGACTTTGATACTATGATTAATTTAGGTTTAATAAAAAAGAATGAGAAAGTAAAAATTTTAAGTGATGGTAATTTCGACTCAAAAATTGAAATCTTTGCTCATAAGTTCTCTAAAACATCAGTTAGAATAATTGAAGAAAAAGGTGGAAAAATTAATATAATCAGTTAATGAAAGGTTTATTACAAACAATAAAGAATATTTTTAAGATCGAAGAATTAAGATCTAGGATTTATGTTACTCTGGGTTTTGTTTTAATTTATAGAATATGTGCTTTTGTTACTTTACCAGGGGTTGATAGGGGTGCTCTGCAAAAATTTACTGAACAAAGTCAGGAAGGATTATTAGGTATTTTAGACTTATTTACGGGTGGTGCTTTTTCTCAGTCATCAATTATGGCTCTTGGAATTATGCCTTACATCTCTGCTTCAATTGTAATTCAATTATTAGGAATAGGTTTGCCATACATTCAAAAATTACAAAAAGAAGGTGAAAGTGGTAGAAATACAATTAATCAGTTAACTAGATATTTAACTATTGCAATTTGTGCAGTTCAAGCCCCAGGTTATTTAACCGCTCTATCTGCATATGGTATTCAAATTTCCTCCTCAGCATGGTGGACATCATATATTGTTTTAATTACAGGAACCCTATTTGCAATGTGGATTGGTGAAAGAATTACTGAAAGAGGGATTGGAAATGGTATTTCGCTTTTAATTATGATTGGTATTATTGCTGCATTACCTATTTCTTTTGTACAAGAATTTACGACCAAACTTGCTGATACTGGTGGAGTATTAATATTAATGTTAATTGAAGTTTTATTTTTATTGCTAGTTATTTTAATATCAATTTTATTGGTTCAGGGAACAAGGAAAATACCAGTTCAATTTGCTAAACGAGTTGTCGGTAATCGTCAATTTGGGGGAGTTAGACAATATATTCCTCTCAAGGTGAATGCCGCTGGTGTTATGCCTATAATTTTTGCACAAGCTTTGATGTTTTTACCCATGACATTTTCTGGATTTGGTGGTGCTCCAGACCCTAATACTACTGGAGGTTTTTCAATGTGGCTGTACACTACATTTGCATCTCCTGATTCTATGTTTGGTTTTTGGTATAATTTTATTTATTTCTGGATGGTTGTTGCGTTTACATATTTTTATACAGCTGTTACCGTTAATTCTTCACAAATGGCAGATGATATGAAAAGAAATGGTGGTTTTATTCCGGGTGTAAAGCCAGGTAGGCAAACAGCAGAATATCTTGATTCTGTTATGTCTAGAATTGTGTTACCGGGATCCTTATTTTTAGCTTTTGTAGCAATCTTACCGGCTTTTGCTGGAATGTTAGGTGTTAGTCCTCAGTTTGCCTTATTTTATGGTGGAACTTCTCTTTTGATTATGGTTGGAGTAGTTTTAGATACGTTACAGCAAATTGAAAGTTATTTATTAAATAGACATTATGATGGTTTAATGAAGGGAGGAAGAATAAAGGGTAAATCAATGATGTAAAGATGATTATGTTAAAAACAAAAAAAGATATAGATTTTATAAGAAAAAGTTCTTCTTTATTAGTTAGGACTCATGCTGAATTGGCTAAATATACTAAGCCAGGTGTTAGTTCTTTATTTTTAGATAATTTAGCTGAGGAGTTTATCAGAGACAATGGTGGAGTGCCAGCCTTTAAAGGATATAATGGATTTCCAAATACTTTATGTGTTTCTCCGGATTGTGAGGTCGTGCATGGACTCCCAAATAAAAAAAATGTAATCTCAGGTACTATTTTGTCCATTGATTGTGGAGTTATTTTAGAAGGTTATTTTAGCGATTGTGCCTTCACCTATGAAATAGGAGATGTGTCGAATGAAAACAAAAAGCTTTTAGAAATTACAAGAGAATGTCTTGATAAAGCTACTTCTGTTGCAAAAGTTGGGAACTATCTTGGAGATATTGGTTATGCTATTCAAAACTATGCTGAATTTTTTGGATACGGTGTTGTTAGGGAATTAGTAGGTCATGGTGTTGGGAAAGCTTTACATGAGCCACCTGAGGTTCCAAATTATGGAAAAAAAAATAGTGGTATGTTAATTAAATCTGGTTTTGTTTTGGCGATTGAACCCATGATAAATCTTGGTTTAAAAGATATTATTACAGATGAAGATGGTTGGACTATTAAGACCAAAGATGGAAAGCCTTCTGCACATTTTGAATATACAGTAGCGATAACTGATGATGGAGTAGAAGTTTTGACTCCTTTTAATTTAATTGATGAATCTTTAAGTAAATAAATTATGGCAAGACAAGCTTCAATTGAACAAGATGGAATAATTAAAGAATCATTATCTAATGCAATGTTTAGAGTTGAGTTAGAAAATGGGCATGTTATTACAGCTCATATTTCTGGTAAAATGAGAATGCATTATATAAGATTATTACCTGGGGATAAAGTAAAATTAGAAATGTCACCTTATGATTTATCAAAGGGGCGTATAACATTTAGATATTAAAACTATGAAAAAAAGAGTTTCAGTAAAAAAAAGAAGTTCAGATTGTAAATTAGTGCGTCGAAAAGGACGATTATATGTTATAAATAAACTTAATCCAAGGTTTAAACAAAGACAAGGTTAATAATTTAAATTTTTAGTAATGGCTAGAATAGCAAGTGTTGATATACCAAAAAATAAAAGAGGAGTTATAAGTTTAACTTATATATTCGGAATAGGACCAAGTAGGTCTAAAGAGATTTTGTTAAAAGCAAAAGTAGATTTAAATAAAAAAGTTCAGGATTGGACTGATGATGAGTTAACAAAAATCAGAAAAATTGTTACAGATGATTATGTAATTGAAGGAGAATTAAGGTCAGAAATACAATTAAGTATTAAAAGACTTATGGATATTGGATCTCAAAGAGGTATAAGACATAGGTTAGGTCTTCCTCTAAGAGGTCAGAAAACAAAAAATAATTCAAGAACAAGAAAGGGCAAGAAAAAAACAATTGCAAATAAAAAGAAAGCAACTAAATAAATATTAAATGGCTAATACAAAAAATAAAAAGAAAAGAAAAGTTAGGGTAGATTCTAATGGTTTTGCATACATAAGTTCTACCTTTAATAATATAATAATATCTATGACTAATGGCTCGGGAGAGGTTATTAGCTGGTCATCTGCCGGAAAACAAGGTTTTAGGGGTTCTAAAAAAAACACCCCTTATGCTGGACAAGTTGCCGCTGAAGATTGTGCGAAAGTAGCCTTTGAAGCTGGTTTAAGATCGGTTAAGGTCTATTTAAAAGGACCTGGTAACGGTAGAGAGTCTGCTGTAAGAGCTATAGATGGATGTGGTATTTCAGTAACAGAAATTATTGATGTTACTCCCGCTCCTCATAACGGTTGTAGACCACCTAAAAGAAGAAGAGTATAAAAATATAATAAATTATGGCTAGATATATAGGACCTAAAACAAAAATAGCAAGAAAATTCGGTGATCCAATTTTTGGACCTGATAAGTATCTTCAAAAAAAGAATTATCCCCCTGGACAACATGGTGTTTCTAAGAGAAGAGGTAAGAAATCTGAGTATGCAATTCAGCTTTCAGAGAAGCAAAAAGCTAAGTATACTTATGGAATTTTAGAAAAACAATTTTCTAATCTTTTTAAAAAAGCATCTAAAAGTAAAATGGTAACTGGGGAGGCGTTATTAGTTTTTTGTGAATCAAGATTAGATAACACTGTTTTTAGGTTTGGTCTTTCAAATACTAGAAGCGGAGCTAGACAATTGGTTTCACACAAACATATAACTGTAAATGGATATGTTGTTAATATACCTTCTTATTCATTGAAGCCTGGTGATATTGTTTCAGTTAGAGAGAAATCTAAGTCTTTAGAATGTATAACCAACTCTTTATCTATAAATAGGGAAATGGTTGACTGGTTAGAATGGAATCCTGATAAGATGTCTGGAAAATATTTAAATTATCCAGAAAGGAATCAAATTCCTGAAAATATACAAGAACAATTAATTGTTGAATTATATTCAAAGTAATAATTTTTAATAAAAACTTTAAAAAAATAAATATTATGTCAATACTAAATTTTATTAAACCTGAAAAAGTTATAATGGTTAAGTCTACAGAATCTCAAGGAGATTTTGAGTTTAGACCACTGGAACCCGGATACGGACTAACTATTGGAAATGCTTTGAGAAGAGTATTACTTTCTTCATTAGAAGGCTATGCTATAACTTCCATTAGAATCAATGGTGTTGATCATGAGTTTTCAGTCATTGATGGTGTTGTTGAAGATGTTGTTCAAATTATTTTAAGTTTAAAGCAAATCAGACTTAAAAAGCAAGTAGAGGAATTTGATTCTGAGGTCGTTAAAGTATCTATTTCTAATCAGGAAGTGATTAATGCTGGTGACATAGGTAAGTTCATTTCAGGTTTTCAAGTTTTGAACCCTGATTTACATATTTGTACTAAGGATAAAGGTGTTAAGTTAGATTTTGAAATATGTATTGATAAAGGAAGAGGTTATGTATCTTCTGAGGAAAATAAAAAATCCGATGTTCCTGTTGGAACTATTCCGATGGATTCTATATTTACTCCAATTAAAAATGTAAAGTATTCCATTGAAGATTACCGAGTTGAACAAAAAACAGATTACGAAAAGCTAGTTTTTCAAATTTTTACAGACGGTTCAATTCTTCCAAAGGATGCATTAACTGAAGCAGCAAAAATTTTAATTCATCACTTTATGTTATTTTCTGATGAAAGGATTTCAATTGAAACTGATGGCTCTTCAAAAGAAGATGAATATGATGAAGAGTCACTTCACATGCGACAATTATTAAAGACAAGATTAGTTGATATGGATTTGTCTGTCAGAGCCTTAAATTGTTTGAAAGCTGCGGAAGTTGATACTTTAGGTGACTTAGTTTCATATAACAGAAATGACTTAATGAAATTTAGAAATTTTGGTAAAAAGTCACTAACTGAGCTTGATGCTTTAGTTGAAGAAAAAAACTTAACCTTTGGTATGGATTTAGAAAAATATAAATTAGAAAAAGAATAGTAAAATGAGGCACAGAAATAAAAAGAAATCATTAAGTAGAACTTCAAGCCATAGAAGAGCTATGCTCTCAAATATGGCGTGTTCAATAATATTACATAAACGAATTAAAACAACAGTAGCTAAAGCAAAAGTACTTAGATCTTTTGTTGAGCCTATTATTACGAAATCAAAAATTGATTCAACTCATTCTAGAAGAGTTGTTTTTTCTAAATTAAAGAACAAGGAAGCTGTCACTGAGCTTTTTTCAAATATTTCTGAAAAAGTATCAAGTAGACCCGGAGGTTATACAAGAATAATTAAGTTAGGAAAAAGATTAGGTGATTCTGCTGAAATGTGTTTTATTGAATTAGTTGATTTTAATGATACATATCAAAATAACACTGATGATAAAAAGAAAACAAGAAGGTCAAGAAGATCAAAGTCTACAGCTAATAAACAAGATAATGTTTCTGATAAAACAAAATCTAATTTAGATACTAAATCTGAAGAAGCTTCTGCTAAAGAGGTATCTGCTGAGGAAAATCCTGTTGAGGAATCTCCTGCTGAAGAGGCATCTACTGAGGAAGCTCCTGCTGAAGAGGTATCTGCTGAGGAAACTCCTGCTGAGGAATCTCCTTCTGAAGAGGCATCTACTGAGGAAGCTCCTGCTGAAGAGTTATCTGCTGAGGAAACTCCTGCTGAGGAAAATCCTGCTGAGGAAACTCCT
>TARA_B100001057_G_scaffold175812_1_pt1 | contig 10708 bp, 7 predicted proteins | sample TARA_B100001057 | Tara Oceans TARA_B100001057 (sample SAMEA2621839) | marine metagenome | biome: marine biome (ENVO:00000447); feature: surface water layer (ENVO:00002042); material: "saline water (ENVO:00002010), including plankton (ENVO:xxxxxxxx)" | depth 5 m | reverse complement strand
GGCATAATGTCTTGACTGGCTACCCCAATTAACCACATTAGTGGAGCAAATATTATACCCATGATGGCTTCCAGTGATAGACCATCATAAATTGTATTGGAATCAATAATTGTATTAAGATCTGTCAAATCTCCAACCTGCATCAATAAATAATTAAACATTGATACAAATGCAATAAAAACCAAAACCATAGCTCCAATATTAACAGCTAATTTTATTCCTTCAATTGTACCATTAGAGATTGCATCCAAAATATTTGACCCAGCTTTGTAATCAGTAATGTTAACATCACTGACAATTTTTTCAGTTTGTGGAAATAAAATTTTTGAAATCAAAATTGCACCTGGAGCAGCCATAACAGATGCTGTCAATAGGTGTTTAGCAAATTCAATTTTCTTTTCGGGATCATCACCACCCAGAAATGCTATGTATGCTGCTAAAACACCACCAGCAACAGTAGCCATTCCTCCAATCATGACTAATAATATTTCGGATTTATTCATTTTTGGCAAATATGCCTTTATTAGTAGTGGAGCTTCAGTTTGACCTAAAAAAATATTTCCAATTACAGATAAACTTTCTGAGCCTGAAATTCTTAAAATCTTTGTGTAAATTTTTGCAAAAAAACTAACTATATATTGAATAATTCCAAAGTAAAATAATAAAGATGTAATTGCAGAAAAAAATATGACAGTGGGTAAAATTTCAAAAGCCCAAATATAACTATTAGATTTTGGGGTTAAAAGGTCTCCAAAAACAAAAATAGTTCCATCTCTAGTGAAATCAATAAGCTTTACAAAAACAGCTCCTGCTTTTTCAAAAGCAATTTGAAAAAAAGGAATTTTCAATATTAAAACGCCAATTGTAAGTTGACTCAATAGCGCTAGACCAATTGTTTTCCACGCAATCTTTTGTTTGTTGGAGCTGTATAAGTATGCTATAAGAATAATAGCAGAAATCCCAAGAAATCCTCTGAACAATCCCTCAAAGGTTATGCCTGCACTAGGAATTAAATCCTCTAAAAAAATTAAATAAAAAAACATAATTTATTTTCTTTGATTGATTTCGTCTCTCAACTTTGCAGCAAGTTCATAGTTTTCATCTTTAACTGCTTTTGAAATTTTTTTATTTAAATCTTTAATACTGTAACCTTTGAAACTTTCATCAAATTTTCCTTTTTTTTTCTTGCCTTTAGATTCCTTCTGTAATATTATTCCTGCATTATCTAATATTTTATCGTATGTGTAAATTTTGGCATCAAACCTAAGTGCTAATGCAATTGCATCAGATGTCCGTGCATCAAAAACTTCCTCTTTTTTTCCCCCTTTACAAATTATACTTGAAAAAAAAATACCATCTTTTAACTTGTGAATCAATACCTTATTAATTGTAATACCATGATTAGTAATTATATTTTTGAAAAGATCGTGTGTAAGTGGTCGAGGGGGCTCTATATCTTTATCCATCGCTACTGCAATTGATTGAGCTTCAAACCCACCAATTACTATAGGAAGTTTTCTTTTTCCATCAATTTCCTCTAAAATTAAGGCATAAGCTCCATTTTGTGATTGACTATAAGATATTCTGTTGACAATTAATTCTACTAAATCCACAATTTAACAAGTAATTAATTCAAAAATAGAAAATTAGTTTATGTCAGCCTTGAAAGCTTTGATTTTTTCATTCAATTCCGGAATAATTTTAAAAGCGTCACCTACAACACCATAATCTGCAGCTTTGAAGAAAGGAGCTTCTGGATCTGTATTGATTACAACTTTTATTTTCGATGAGCTAATTCCTGCTAAATGTTGTATAGCCCCAGAAATCCCAATTGCGAAATACAAATTTGTTGAAACGGGCTTGCCAGTCTGACCCACGTGTTCGCTGTGTGGCCTCCATCCCAAATCCGAAACGGGTTTTGAACAGGCAGTTGCAGCACCTAAAGTTTCAGCAAACTCCTCAATAATTCCCCAATTTTCAGGACCTTTGAGACCTCTTCCAGCAGAAACAACAATATCAGCATCTTCAATAGAAATTTTACCTTTTGCAATATCCAATGATTCTTGCTTTAGCTTATAATCTTTAATGTTAGCCTTGAAATTTATTATCTCAGGATTAGTTGGATTTTTTGTAACATCAAATGAATTGTTAGAAATACTAATAATTTTGTTTTTTGAAATTATAGATGCTTCACAGTAAGCCTTATTTGAAAATACAGTTCTTTGAACTGTAAAGGGGTTAAGTTCTTTTGGAAGTGAAACAACATTTGATAGATATCCTGCATTACACTTTATAGATAATAATGGAGCTAAGTACTTTGAATCTAACCCTCCTCCCAATACTATAAAAGATGAATTAAACTTTTGAAAAACTTGGCCAATCAAGTCTGAATAAATTTTTGCATCAAATTGTTTAATATTTTCGTCATTAATTGAAACAATTTTGTCTGGCCCAAAATCATTCAAGTCAGAATGATTATCAACGTTAATTGTTAAAACAATTAATTCTAATGATAATTTTTTTGACAACTTTTTAGAATACGATATAAGCTCAAAAGAATTTTTTTTTGGTTTACTATTTTTTGATTCTATGAATGTTAAAATTGAACCCATATTTTAAAGTACTTTTGCTTCATTGTGAAGTAAATCAACTAACTTATCTAGATCTCCTGAATCGATAATTTTAATTTCATTTTTCTTGTTGGGTTTATAGAATTTATTAGTAGTAGAATGCATTTCAATCTCTTCCGGCTCGATTGTAATCATTGGCTTTTGTTTTGACTGCATTATTCCTCTCATATTTGGTATAATTAAATCACTTTCCTCAACAAGCCCTTTTTGGCTACCAATAATTAATGGAAGCTTACATGAAAGTGTCTCTTTTCCACCTTCAATTTCTCTAGTTGCTACTGCATTTTCACCCTCAATTTCTAAATGGATACAATTCGTAATAAAATTTATGTCTAAAATCTCAGAAATCATACCAGGTACCATACTACCATTGTAATCAATAGATTCTCTGCCCGCAATAATTAAGTCATAGGGATTTTGTTTTACATATGCAGAAATGTAATTAGAGACTTGAAAACTATCCAAGGCTTTTTTGTTTATTCGAACTGCTTTATCAGCTCCAATTGCTAGCGCTTTTCTAAGAATAGATTCATTTGATTGTCCACCAACATTAACAACATCAACTTCAGCCCCAATTTCATTTTTAAACCATATTGCTCTGGTTAGACCAAATTCATCATTTGGGTTCATTACAAATTGAATTCCACCTCTGTCAAATTCAGTATCATTATTTAAAAAATTTATTTTTGAAGTGGTATCAGGAACTATACTTAGACAAACAAGAATTCTCATATTGTAAATATAGTATAATTTATTATGCGTGCATAGTATATTTCTAATTAAATATTCATATTTTTGCAATGAAAATGAGAGAAATTCAATTTAGAGAGGCAATTTGCGAGGCCATGTCAGAAGAAATGAGACTTGACGAATCTATTTACTTGATGGGCGAGGAGGTTGCCGAATATAATGGTGCCTACAAAGCCTCTAAAGGAATGCTTGATGAATTTGGAGATAAAAGAGTTATTGATACTCCAATTTCTGAGCTTGGTTTTGCTGGCATTGGTGTAGGTTCTACAATGACGGGTAATAGACCAATAATTGAATTTATGACATTTAATTTTGCATTGGTTGGAATCGACCAAATAATAAATAATGCTGCAAAAATCAGGCAGATGTCTGGAGGTCAATTTCCATGTCCAATTGTTTTCAGAGGACCAACAGCAAGTGCAGGTCAATTAGCTGCAACTCACTCTCAAGCTTTTGAAAGTTGGTACGCAAACTGTCCAGGACTCAAGGTAATCGTTCCATCTAACCCACATGATGCCAAGGGTCTCTTAAAATCAGCAATTAGGGATGATGACCCTGTGATATTTATGGAATCTGAACAAATGTATGGTGATAAAGGTCAAGTTCCCGAAGAAGAGTATTTAATTCCAATTGGAAAGGCAGAAATTAAAAAACAAGGTAGTGATGTCACCGTTGTTTCATTTGGTAAGATACTTAAAGAAGTCTTCATTGCATCAGAGAAACTTGAAAGTGAAAATATCAGTCTTGAAATAATTGATTTGAGGACAGTAAGACCATTAGATATAGATACCATTATTGCGTCAGTAAAAAAAACAAACAGACTAGTGATTTTGGAAGAAGCATGGCCTTTTGGAAATGTTTCTACAGAAATTTCATATCAAGTACAAAATCAAGCCCTTGATTTTCTAGACGCTCCTATTATTAAGATCAATACTGCAGATACTCCAACTCCTTACTCTCCCGTACTTTTAAAAGAATGGCTGCCGAATCATAATGATGTAATTAAAGCTGTCAATAAAGTACTTTATAAGTAATAATTGTATATTTTTATCACCTAAAATTTTAAGTTATGTATTTCAACCCAATATTTGTTCCAATATTATTGTCTCTTTTAGGATTAGTTTATATGTTTTTTAAAGCTCGTTGGGTAAAAAAGCAGGATCCTGGTAACGATAAAATGGTTTCAATAAGTTCTGCAATTAAAAAGGGTGCTTTAGCATTTTTAAACGCTGAGTACAGGTTACTATTCTTTTTTGTCATAATTGCATCTGGAGCTCTATTTGGAATTTCATTGGTTGTTGAAACAACAAGTTGGCTCATCATTCCTGCTTTTATTGTTGGAGCAATTTTCTCTGGTCTAGCTGGTAATATTGGTATGAGAATAGCAACTGATGCCAACAGTAGAACAACTCAGGCAGCAAGAACAAGTTTGCCAAAAGCTCTTGATGTTGCATTTGGTGGTGGAACCGTTATGGGACTCGGTGTTGCTGGATTAGCTGTATTAGGATTGAGTTTATTTTTTATGTTTTTTATTAATCAGTTTATGACCAGTGAAGGGGATTTTTATACAAATATGACAATAGTTTTAGAGGCCTTAGCGGGTTTCTCACTTGGTGCTGAATCAATAGCTTTATTTGCTAGAGTTGGAGGTGGTATTTACACAAAAGCTGCAGATGTCGGTGCTGATCTTGTTGGAAAAGTTGAAGCTGGAATTCCGGAAGATGATCCTAGAAATCCTGCAACTATTGCCGATAATGTTGGGGACAATGTTGGGGATGTAGCTGGAATGGGTGCTGATTTATTTGGAAGTTATGTTGCAACTGTCCTTGCATCAATGGTTTTAGGTAATTATATAATAAAAGATATGAGTGATAGTGCAATGGAACAGTTTTCCGATCCATTTGAAGGTATGGGACCCATTTTACTCCCATTATTTATTGCAGGTATCGGAATCGTAGCATCAATCATAGGAACATTGTTCATTAAAATAAAAGACAATGATGCAAAAGAAGCCCAAGTTCAAGCATCACTCAACACAGGTAACTTAATCTCAATTGTTATAACATCAATATCTTGTTGGTTTTTGATTGATTATTTATTACCTGAAACAATCACGGGAATGAAATTTTTTGGTGAAGGAACAAGAGATATTCCAAGTCGATATATCTTTTATTCAACAATTGTAGGTTTAGCTGTAGGTTACTTAATATCATTATTTACAGAATACTATACAGCCCTAGGTAAAAAACCAGTATTAAATATAGTTCAAAACTCTTCAACTGGTGCTGCAACAAATATCATTGCTGGATTAGCAACAGGAATGAAATCTACTTTTTCATCTGTTATTTTATTTGCTTTAGCTATTTGGGGGGCATACGAGCTAGGTGGTTTTTATGGTGTTGCCATTTCTGCTTCTGCAATGATGGCTACAACTGCAATGCAATTAGCTATTGATGCGTTTGGTCCAATATCAGATAATGCTGGTGGTGTTGCGGAAATGAGTGAGTTGCCAAAAGAAGTTAGAGAAAGAACTGATATTTTAGATTCTGTTGGGAATACAACTGCAGCTACAGGAAAAGGTTTTGCAATTGCATCTGCCGCACTAACTGCTTTAGCATTGTTTGCTGCATATGTAACCTTTACTGGAATTGATGGTATAAATATATTTAAGGCTGATGTTTTAGCTGCATTATTCATTGGTGGAATGATTCCAGTAATTTTTTCTGCCCTAGCCATGGAATCTGTTGGGAAAGCTGCAATGAAAATGGTTCAAGAAGTTAGAAGACAATTTAAAGAAATACCTGGCATACTTGAAGGTAAAGCTAAACCTGACTACGAAAAATGTGTAGAAATTTCTACCAATGCAGCATTAAAAGAAATGCTACTTCCTGGAATAATTACTATTGTTACACCCGTTTTAATTGGTTTTCTAATGGGCGCTGAGGCTTTAGGTAGTTACATGGCTGGTGTAGCAGTTTCTGGTGTGTTATGGGCTATTTTTCAAAATAATGCTGGTGGTGCATGGGACAATGCTAAGAAATCTTTTGAGGCTGGTGTAGAAATTAATGGTAAAATTGAGAAAAAAGGGTCTGATGCTCATAAGGCTGCTGTTACTGGAGATACGGTTGGTGATCCATTCAAAGATACCTCTGGTCCATCAATGAATATTTTGATAAAATTAACCTGTCTAGTTGGTCTAGTCATAGCTCCAATTTTAGGTAATCATGGTGATGATTTGACTGTTTACAGTCAGGAAAAGAAAATTGAAAAAAATGTTATTTTAAACATAAACGATGAATTTCCTGAAAAAAGTTCACTTACTATAATCACTAAGTCTGATAACAACGGTTTAGTTACTGAAAAAACTGAAAAGTGTTATGGTTCTAAAGCTGAGCTCATAGTTAAAGCTTCCGAGATTTCTGGCCAACCATATTTGTTTGAGAAGTACGGTTCCTAAGCAGTGTAATTCACTTAATTAATAAACTATTTTGATACACTTATTTTACTATCAATTTGTTCAATAATTGAATGAAAGTCTTTTTTGTTTTCAACAAAATCAATGTTGTCAACATTAATGATTAACAAATTACTTTTATTATAGCTTTGAATCCACGCCTCATATCTTTCATTTAACCGACTTAAATATTCAATGCTAATTGAATTTTCATATTCCCTTCCTCTTTTGTGGATTTGATCAACTAGATTTGGAATATTACTTCTCAGGTAAATTAAAAGATCAGGATCTTTTACAAATGATTTTAGTGTTTTAAAAATTGATTCATAATTCTTGAAATCTCTGTTAGTCATTAGGCCCATAGAAAGTAGATTTGGAGCAAATATGTAAGCATCCTCATATATTGTTCTGTCTTGAATGGTATTTTTCTTGTTGTTAGAACATTCAATCATTTGATTAAATCTACTGTTAAGAAAATATATCTGTAAGTTGAATGACCATCTTTCCATTCTTTCATAAAAATCATCCAAATATGGATTTTTAAGAACGTCTTCAAAATGAGGTTCCCATCTATAATGTTTTGCTAGCATTTCAGTCAAAGTTGTTTTACCAGCACCAATATTTCCTGCTACAGCGACATGCATAATGATTCTAACTAAATTAAACATATATTTGACAAAAATTTAAAAATTAACAAATCTTTTTTTACAAAAAGTGGCTTAATTTTTGGTCATTCTATTATAATGTTTAAAATAACTATTCTAGCATTACTATTTTCAGTATACTCACATTCTCAAAATTTTCAAGGAAAAGCTTATTACATGTCTAAAATCACCGTTGATAAATCTTTTTTAGATAACCCCAGAAGAGCTCAATGGAGAGGGTATTTAGAAAAGATGTTAAAAGATAATACAGAGAAAAACTACGTTTTAGAATTTAATTCAAACGAATCCATTTATAAGGAAGAAGAAAAACTCGAAGTTGATGATGGAAGGGGGGGGTTCAATTGGATGGCTCAATACATGGGAGACAATATTGGTAAGCTTTATAAAAATAACAGTGATAATATTTCTGTTAATGAAACGGAATTTATGGGCAGATTTTTTTTATTAACGGACTCTTTAAATCAAAATAAATGGAAAATGAGCGGAGAGTCAAAAAAAATAGGACAATACACCTGTTATAAAGCATCTTATACTAAGAAAGTTGAAGAAAAGGCATTTAGCTTTTCTAATTGGAATCAATCAAATCAAACGCCTAAAAAGAAGAAATTTCGAGATGTTGAGGTAGTAGCTTGGTTTACACCAGAAATCCCTATATCCTCAGGCCCTGCTTTCTATGGAGGGTTACCTGGCTTAATTATGGAAGTCTCTGATGATAAAACTAAAATTTTATGTACCAAAATTATAATGAATCCAAAAGAGAAATCTAAAATTAAAAGACCCAAAAAAGGTAAAATAATCAATACCCCCGATTTTCTAGTTTTGCAAGACAAAAAAAGAATTGAGATGAGAGAAATTTGGCAAAAAGATAGAGCTAGAAGACAATCATCATCTAACAGCAACCGATAATTTATGAAATTTTTATTTCTTTTATTTCCTATGATGATTTTATCTCAGGTAAATATTAGTGGTGAAATAAAAGATAAATACGGTAATTCTATTATGGGTGCCAATATAATTGCTATTAACAACTCCACTCAAATTCTTGATGGTTTTGGCATTTCAAATGAAAACGGTTATTACTCTTTAAATCTAAAAAAAAACACAGATTTTAATATCAAAGTTTCATTCATAGGTTACACTCCTATTGAACTAAATTTAACCCTAGATAGCGATTTAGAGAAAAATTTTGTTTTAAAGCAACAAACCGAAGCTTTAGATGCAGTAGAATTGGTATATGAGATGCCAGTCGAAATTAAAGGTGATACTATAGTATACAGCGCTGATGCATTTAATACTGGAACTGAAAAAAAATTGTCTGATGTTTTAGCTAATATGCCTGGTATTGAAGTAAATGACGATGGAAGAATAGAGGTTGAAGGTCAAGAGGTTAAAAAAATTCAAATCGAGGGTCGCGATTTTTTTGATGGAGATACAAAATTAGCAGCTCAAAATTTACCTGCAAAGGCTGTTGGAAAAGTTGAAGTTCTTAGAAATTTTAGTGAAGTTGGCCAGTTGAGAAATCTTCAGAACAATGAGGATAACTTTGCAATTAACATTAGATTGAAGGAAGGAAAAGATAAATTTTGGTTTGGTGAAATTTTAGCAGGTACTGGTCCTGAGGATATTCATTTGATTGCTCCAAAAATATTTTATTATGATAAAAAATTTAATTTCAGCGTATTAGGAAATTCAAATGATATAGGTCAACCTGTTCTTAGTAGAAGAGACTTCTACAAATTTTCAGGCGGTTTTGATAATTTAAATAGAAGTACTGGAACATCCATAAGTATTAGCTCTGATTTTGCAGGAATTGGTGGATTGCAAAATAATAGAGCTAAAAGTATTGAATCTAATTTCGGTGCTGTAAATTTTTCAGTCAATAACGACAAAGGTTTAGAAATTTCTGGTTTCTCAGTTTTAACATCTGCTACCAACGAAATCGAAGAACAAATTTCTCGAACTTATAATCAAACAGAAGTTGTTGAAAATACAAGTGAATTCTCTCTTCAAAAAAACTCACTTGAAATATATAAGTTTAGTCTAGACTATGAGCCAAGTGATATTTTTCAAATAGAGTATAATATATTATTAAATAATTCAAATCAGTCTGAATTAATCGATTTAACATCAATCTACGGTAGGCAATCAAATAGAGTTGAGGAAGAATTAAATCTTACACGAAAACAAACTCCATTTTTACTAAATCAGGAGCTTAAGTTGTATTTTACACTTAATGAAAATCATATATTTTCATTTGAAAGCCAGTATTTAAATCAGACAGAAGATCCATTAGCGAATACTATTAGAGATCGTAACCCTTTCCTTTCTTTGATTTCATTTGATAGTAATGTTGAAAAATATAATTTTACTCAGTTCAGAAATATTGACACGAATAAGTTTGAATCAAAATTTGATTATTTTTTTATTGTAAATAATAAATCAAACTTAAATTTATCTATCGGCTTGACTAATGTTAATCAAATGTTTAATTCAAGTTTTAGTCAAGTATTGAGTAACGAATCCATTAAAGAATTTAACGATGATATATTTATAAATGACGTAGATTTCAATTTTAGAGATTTTTACATTGCATTGAAGTATAGAATTAAAACAGGTATTTTCACAATTGATCCTGGTTTAATATTACATTTTTACAAAAACCAAAACCTTCAAAATAATCAAGATTTTAATAGAAGTTTTTCAGATATAAGACCCAATTTAAGAATTAATTTGAGATTCAAACAAAATGAAAATCTAAGACTTACTTACCGTAAAAACACTCAATTTACTGATATAAATAATTTATCACAGGGATATATATTCAATAATTATAATAGTATTTTTAAAGGCAATAGTACCTTAGAGGCAGCTATTGTAAATAACTATAACCTAAACTACAGAAGCATAAATCAATTTACTTTTACCAACGTTTTTGTAAATGCTAATTATTCCAAAAGAACTAATACAATTCAATCAGCTGCAGTAATCGATGGAATTAACACAGTAAGGACTGCTATAAACTCAACTTTTCCTAGGGAAACTTATTCGCTTCGAGCTAGATTAGATAAAAGATTTAAAAATGTCAAACTTAATTTAAGTGCTAATTTACGATTCAGTGATTTTTACAACACAATTAATAATGTTGTTAACAATGCTGAGGATTTATCCAGAGATTTTTCAACAAGTATTGAAACTAATTTTAGAGACAA
>TARA_B100001057_G_scaffold458982_1_pt1 | contig 10718 bp, 6 predicted proteins | sample TARA_B100001057 | Tara Oceans TARA_B100001057 (sample SAMEA2621839) | marine metagenome | biome: marine biome (ENVO:00000447); feature: surface water layer (ENVO:00002042); material: "saline water (ENVO:00002010), including plankton (ENVO:xxxxxxxx)" | depth 5 m | reverse complement strand
AATCAGGAAATTTAATTGGAAATGCAAATCCATCAGGTTCTTCACAAAGTATGCTTATAAAATCTTGTTATTCAACTGGTTCCGGCTCTAATACACCAGTTTTCCCTTTGGGCGCTTCTAAATATAATATAGGATATGCGGCAGGACGTTATTTTGGTAGATTTGGTTTAGGTTTTATACTTGATTGTTATGGAACGAATGAAGAATATGCTACAGGAATATCTCCTGCAAAAGACAGAGATTATCGTTGGGGGGGAGGATTTTTTTATGCTAATTTATACAGAAAAGAAACAAATTTGACAGCTTATCCTTTAGATAATATAGGTATAAGTCCTCGTTTATATTTATCATCAGTAAATCAAGTCGGTGGAAATACAGATAATATAATAGGTTCAATAGGTAATCTATCTAGTGCCAGTTATGAAGCAGTATCTGGTTCATATCCAATTTTAAAAAGATTTAAGCATTTTCCTTGGGATGGCACTTCATATAATAGACAAGATAATGAGCCAACATTTTTGAAATTTACTACAGATTTATCAGCATCAAATATTACTTTTAATGATAGTTCAATGCAAATAAGTTGGACTTTTGCTTCTCCAGATTTAAGTTTAGCAGAAAATCAAAAGTATAGAAAAAGACAATTTTTTTATGAACTTGAGAGTAATACTAATTTTCGAAATGCAAGTAACACAGCATCCGCAGCTTACACTTCTTACACAGATAAATATAATGCTGGATGGAATGCTATTTCAAATTTAAATCCAAATACAGGAGCAAATAAAGGAGTAGAAAGTTTATTTACAAATAGTGATGCTGCTTTTAACAAGATTCTTTTCATAGTAGATATTGGTGGAATTGCAAGAATTACATCAAATACAAATATCTCAGTATCATTAACAGATTATAGTAAGCCTATACAAATCTATACTATTTATAATGGTTTAATTAGTGATCATGTTTCAACGTTTGAAATTGTTCCTATTGAAGTAGAAATTACTAGTATAAATTTACCTACTTTGACAAATGACTTAACAGGTATTACGATTGATATAAGTTGTAATGCTAGTGGTGTGACAGATGGTGATTCAATTGGAAATTTAACAGTTAGTTGGGATAGCACTTTTACTTATTCTAATGTAGTGCAAGGTAATGGTTCTGCAAATTTAGGTATAACATTACCAAGATTTAGTAGCAAAACACGTCCAGATGGTTATACAGGAACTACTCCTGGATTAGCTGATGGTTACTATGATAATTTATATATTCAAATAAATGGAACATCATTAGATGGTGTTGCTTTCTTGCAAGGATTTAATTTAGATACAACAGGGGTATTAGTTGATATAATACCTTCTTGGGGAACAAGTTTAAATCCAATATTAAATATTAATACAGTAAGTTTTGATTTAAGTTTTAATGAAGTTTGTGATATATCCACTAATATAGGATTAGGATTTACTGATATTAGTTTAAATGATGTAAGCAATAATATAACAATAACATTAGCGGGATTAGCAGATGGTGATTACACGACTTCTTCAAGTGGATCAAATCCAACATTTACAACTGTTGATAAAGCTGGTAACGAAAATCTCTATGTTTTACCTGGTTGGATTATTGACACTATACCTCCAGTATTATCTTTAATAAGACCTCCAGTAGACCCTCATCCAAGGGCAGTTAGTGATAATAAAAAACCAACTACAAGTGATAGTTCTGTAATCTCATTTGATATATTATCAAATGAAGCTGGAACAATTAGTTGTTCTTTACCAACAACTGGAAGTAGCGCCATATTGGCAAATGTAACTAAAACAATAAATGTTTCTACATTATCAGATGGTTTATATTCAGGAGAAACTGTAACAGTAACAGATGCCGCTGGTAATATAAGTAATGAATTAGTTATTCCTGATTTTATAATTGATACCGTAAGACCTATGATTAGTATTATTGAGCCAATAGATCCCAGTAGCAATGATACTACTCCAAGATTATATATTTCAGTAAATGAAGCAGTAGATATTTCATGTTCTAAACCTATTACATCAAGCACATATCTTGAAGCTGGAAATTATTATGTTGATTTTAATCAACTACCAGATGGTTTGTATTCAGGTGAAACTATAACAGCAAAAGATATAGCAACAGATGTTTCTGGTAATTATGTAGATTCAACAGGGAATTCGAAGAGAAATATTCAAATAATTACAATTCCTGATTTTGAAATAAATACAGTTCCGCCAAATATAGAAATAGTTAAAAATATAGAGGATATATCAACAAATAGAACACCTATGATTACATTAAGAAGTGATAAATTATGCAGCGTAGATTGTAAATCCTTGTTTTATTTTGATTTATCATCGATACCAATTGATAATAAAACTTTTCAAGTAGGAATTAAAAATTTTTACTTAGCAAAAAAAGTTTATAATCCAAATTGGGATTCACTAGATGATGGATTATATAAAAACATGTCTTTTAGATTTATTGATAAATATAACAATTTAAGTTATTTAATTATTCCAGATTTTATAATTGATAATACACCACCAATAATTACGCTGAATGGACTAGAAGAAATAACTATTGAAAAAAATAATATTTATATTGATACAGGTTTAACAAGCACTCTTGATTATATTCCAATAAGAACAAGTTTTTCTTCTGGAATAACAGCTATTACAGAAAATAAAATAGAAGATGTATCAAATACTTTAATAACAGAAAATAATTATGTAGATAATGTAGGCGAACATATTATTAATTATACTATAAATGATAGAGCAGGTAATAAATCAAGTAAAACAAGAAAAATTATAGTAATACCATACATTACTCGTAATGTTATAATAAGTAATTTTTGTAAAAAAACAGGAAATAGATATGGAAATGTGTTTTGTTTAAATTGGGAACATTTCATAGAAAAAGATTCAAGCTATGAAATATGGAAAAAAAAGGAAATAGGAGGATTTTATTTATTAAAAACAACTAGTGAAAATAGTTTTATAGATGAAGACTCTCAAGAAGGAAAAACATATCAATTTAAATTAAGAACTAAAAAAATAATAAATAATAAAAGTTATTATAGTAATTATACGGAAATATTTCCAGTAGTCGGCGGAAGAAGATGTGATAAATTTACATTTGGAAGATTTAATACAAGTAGCACTAATCTTAATTTACATCCACAAAACTTAAGATTGATAGATCCTATTAATAAACCATTTAGACCGGTATTAAAAGACTTTCAAGAATTTCCTGTGGATTTTTGTGGCGAAGATAATAAGAAAATAGGAAAAGTTAAACATAATAATATTTTTGGAAATACAACAAATAAAATATCAAATAAAAAATTGACATCATATTTATTAAAGTATGGAAGAGCATTAAGATAATCAATATTCCATTAATTCTAAGTCAGAAACTTTCCAATATTCTGAACTTCCGTTAGGTAGTGGTCTTCTAATAATAAATGGAAGTTTTTTTTGTTGCAACTCCATTTCTGCAATTGTATATCCTTTTATTATTTGAGGAGGAACATCTATCATAGATTGAGCACCATTATTTAATTGTTTGCTTCTAACTCCCAAAACACGTGCTTTTTCAAATTTAGTTAGCCAAGGAACAGTAGTATGTAAAGGATCAACAATATCGTTGAATTTATTTCTTATAATTTTACAAAGTGCTAATATTTCATGATAATTACCTTGTTCTAATTCAGGATGATAATCAATTAAAACGTTTTGATTAAAATTATTTTCTAATTTTTTAAATTGCTCAGCATCATCATCATCATCATCATCATAATCTTGATCATCGTCTTCACTAGTTTCTGTTTTAACTTTAGATTCACCAGAAATTTCTTGGTCGGCTAATTCAATATCTAAATCATCATCATTATCATCGTCATCATCATCATCTGTATTTATTGTCGAATTTTCTAAATCACTAATATCATTAATCTGTAAATCAGTAATATCGTCACCAATTTTAATAGAAGTTTCTTCAATATCATCATCATTTTGAGATTCGGGTTCAGTTGCTAAAGAAGACATTATTATATAATATATATAATAATGTTTTTAAATAATTCAATTTATTTTGATTCAGGACTTCTCCATACATTATCACAGTGTACGCATAAATAAGTAAATTTAATATTTGAATCATCATATCGAATATAAATTATGTCATTTTGTTTTTTATCTGGATTATCATCTTCTAAATTACAAGGACAAGCTGGATTAGGACAGCTAATTGATTTAATTCTAGGTAAAGTTGGATCTAGTTTTGTATATTTATTTATTAAAGTAGATAAGTCAGCTTTTTGTTTTGTAACATGAGTTTTTGAAACACACATACTATCTAAATTGTTAATTAAATTATAATCTTCTTTTCCACATTTTCTACAATAATAAATAAGTGAAGCATTATCTGAATCATCAGCTAGTTTTAAATAATATAAATTCTCACAGTTGGTGCAGAAATTCATTTTGTTTTACTATATTAATATAATAATCTTTTTTTTATTTCAATTTATATTATTAATTAAATTTGTAAAATCATTTAAAACTTTTTTATAATCTGTAATAAACTTCATATTGTAAATAGAACAATAAACTTCTTCATTATTTATATCGCTATTTGACAATTCTTGCAATTCTTCAATAATTTTATCTTTTTTGTCCAATAGATGCTTTTTAATAAAACAATAAAAAGAAATAAATTGGTTAGTTAAAAGATGTTTATTTAATGAATTATTAATCGCAATTTCAAAATTTTTATAACGGATAATTTTATTATATGGAATAAAAGCTCTATGTTTTTCAGTTAAACCTGGTTCATTTAAAAGAGGTTTATTATGCAATAATGTAATAAGTGTAAGTAAAATACTTCTAATTGTTTGACAAGATGTCCACTGTTCGCCTTTCCAAGTATTTAATATAGAAATGCAAACTTTTCCACTACGGTATAAATTTGGATTAAATCTAGTTTTACCATCATTAGTGCAGTAGATTACCTTTGGAGGTTCATAAGGATAATTATTTGAATATATAAATTTAAATAAATAAGAACCATATTTATAAATTGTATCATCTGGACCAAAAATAACTGCGTAGCCTCTATACATGTTATCTGTTGAATGAATATAATAAATACCTTGGTCTATTAATGGATTTTTAATTATATCTTTTACATCTTTTAAAAGCCTCATTTGATTTTTTCTATTAGAAATCTTGGTATTTTTTTCAAAATCAGTACTCATGATTATAATTTATTATTTTTATGTATTTAAATAGATTAATAAATGATTTAAATACATATTTTAAATACTTAATTTTCAATAAAATAAATTGACATAAAAAAATATCTTCAATATAGTATATCAAGTAACATATAATGGGTGAATATAAATCACTAGATGCTTTGTTAAGAGACTGTAAATGTGATGATAATAGTGAAGTAACGCATACAAAAATAGGAAATCGCGATTTAGGAATTTACGGAGGAAAATTTAAAATTGATGATCCAGACACCATTAAAAGTTTCGTGCATTTATATCATCAAAAAGTTTTTGTAAAAGAAGAATTTGAATTTCTAACAGAAAAACAATTAGATTCTGGTATGATTACTTTAGATTTTGATTTACATTATACTACCGATGTTCAAGAGAGAAAACATAATGAAAATCATATTATAGATTTGGTAGAGATGTATTTGGAAGCGATAGCAGAGCTTTTAAATGTAGAACAAAATAAAAGATTTAATGTTTATGTTTCAGAAAAAAAAGGTGTAAATCAACTAGAAAATAAAACAAAAGATGGAATTCATATGTTAATTGAAATTAAAATGTCAAATGACGTCCAAAGTCTTCTACGTAAAAAGATATTAGGATCTATTAATGATGTAATGCAAGATTTACACTTAAAAAATAAATATGATGATGTTTTGGATATTGGTGTTACTCAAGGATCAGTAAATTGGCAACTATATGGTTCGCGAAAACCTGCACATGATGCTTACAAAGTAACATATGTTTATGAATGTTATTGGGATAATGATACTGAAGCTGTTATTGAAGAAATAGAAATACCTTCATCACTTGAATTAATAGAAAAATGTTCTGTAAAAAGAACAGATTTAGTTTATTTTGCTCCAAAAGAAGAAACATTAGAAAAACTAAAAAGTGTAAAGAAAGGAAAAAAGAAAAGAAATAAAAAAAGAAAACTAAAACTTTCTAAAAATACAGTTGTAGGAAAATATAATCCAAATAATTTTATTGAAGTTTCAAATATTGAAGAACTTGACGCAATTATAAAAGAAATAATTGAAGAATGTAATTATGAAGATGATAAAGTAGTTAAAGAAACACACGAATTTACTATGCTTTTAAATGATAAATATTATGAACCTTATGATGCTTGGATTAGAGTTGGTTGGGCATTAGCAAATACAGATCCGCGACTATGGTATTCATGGTTAAAATTTTCAAGTAAATCAAGTGAATTTGATTTTGATAAAATACCTGACTTTTATGAAATCTGGGAAAGAGCAGGACAAAGTAATAACAAAGACTATACAAGATATTCTATTATGTATTGGGCTAAGGATTGTGATCCTGTTAGATATAAAGAAATAAAAAAAACTTGTGTAGAATTTCTTTTAAGAGAAGCTGTTTCAAGTGATACTGAGTATGATATGGCTTGTGTTCTTGAAAAAATGTATGGAGATATTTATACTTGCACTTCTATTAATAGAAAATGTTGGTATGAATATAAAAATGGACTTTGGGAATCCATTGAAGCCGGCACTACTCTAAGAAAGGCATTATCACAAAAAATATCTAATATCTGTAAAGATTTACAACGTAAAAATGTGGACAAACTTACAAATGAAGATTGGATTCAAAATACACCTTGTGATGATCAAACTGCAATTAGAAAGTATTGTAAAAAACTTGCATCTATTGCTTTAAATCTAAAGAAAACAGCGTGGAAAAATAATATTATGCGAGAAGCAGCAGAAGTATTCTATAATAAACAATTCATCAATAAATTAGATAAAAATCCTGATTTACTTTGTTTTACAAATGGAGTAATTGATTTTAATGATAAAGTTTTTAGAGAAGGAAGACCAAATGATTATTTATCAAAATGCACCGGAATTGAATATATTGAATTTGATTCAGAAAATCCTGAGCATGTGCAAATTAAAGATGAAATTGAAGATTTCTTTGCTAAGCTTTTTCCAAACGAAAACAGAAGAAAATACATTTGGCAGCATTTAGCATCTGTTCTTAGTGGTAGAAATAAAAATCAAGATTTTAATATTTATACTGGAGAAGGAAGAAATGGTAAATCTAAAATGACTGAGTTATTAGCTTATATGCTAGGTGATTATTGTGCTCAAGTTCCTATTTCACTTGTAACAGGAAAAAGAACTGGAGTTGGTCATCTTTCTCCAGAAGTCGCTCAATTAAAAGGAGTAAGATACGCTATTATGCAAGAACCGTCTAAGGGTATGTCTCTTAATGAAGGAGCTATGAAACAACTTACTGGTGGTGACCCGATTCAAGGAAGAGCTCTCTTTCAAGACACTATTACTTTTGTCCCACAGCTTAGTCTTTGTGTATGCACAAATGTAATGTTTGATGTTGCGTCTAATGATCACGGCACGTGGAGGAGAATTAGAAAGGTTGACTTTGAATCTACATTTAATGAAAATCCTTCTAAGAATCTTAAAGACTTTGAGTTCCTTGTAGATAAAGATATTGATACTAAATTTGAAAGATGGGCACCTATTCTAGCTTCATTACTTGTAAAGATTTATTTTGAAACCGATGGAATAGTTGAAGCGTGCGATGAAGTGCTACATGCTACTGCAGAATATCAAAAAGAAAAAGACCACTTTGGATTATATATTAGTGAAAGAATCACCAAAGATGAAAGTGGCTCATTTCTTAGAAGTTCAGTTAAAAATGATTTCAACGAATGGTTTGTTGAACTATTTGCTAAGAAACCTCCCTCAGGTCAAGAATTATATTCTTATCTAGAAAAGAAACTAGGCAAACGAAAAGGAGACAAAAGATGGCACGGATATTCTTTGGTTAGCACTTTAGACCAATATGAAACAGGATTTGCTCCAAATCATCTATAAATTAAAAATAAATTTTAAAATATTGTAAAAATTATTTTTTTCTATATAATTTATAATTATAACTATATGGTCGTATTTTATTATCATATGGAAATTTCATACAAAAATATTTAAATCCGCGTGCATCATGTATGTTAGCAAACTCATATCCACAATATTTTGTTTTTTCTTTATTTTCCCACTTATAAAAAAGTATTACGTGAAATTCTTGTAGAATTATTATATCTCCTCTTTTTAGTTCTTCTTTTTTTATTTCACGCACCCAATTTTTTATATTATGCATTTCTCTATATCTTTTATGAATTCTTACTCCTCCACCATCTCTAAATTCACTTCCTAATTTTGGCGATAATCCCCACATGTAAGAAACAAAACCTGTGCAATCATTTCTATAACCTAATTCATTTTTTACTTTATGATTAAATTCCTTCGCATGTTTTTTCCAATTCCAAATTTTATAATGAAATACTATATCTTCTTTAAACATATACGCTAATAAACAAATCATAAATATCACGAAAATTATTAATAATTTCATTCACTAATAATTTATAACTATATTTTAATTATTACCTTTTTTTATATAATTCATAATTAAAATTATATGGTCTTATACAATCACTATACGGAAATTTCATTTCAATACGACGAAACCCTCTTGAACAAGGTATATTCGCATACTCAAAACCTACATATTTCGTCTTTTCTTTATTTAACCACTTATAAAAAAGTATTACATGTTGGTCGTTTAAAGTTAAAACATCTCCCATTTTTAATTTTTCTTTACTTGTTTCTTCAACATAATATTTAAAATTATGTTTTCCATGAACTTTATTCATTATTCTAGGCCCTCCTTCATAACCATACCAATCACCTAAGTCTTTTGGTAATCCCCACATCCAACCAACAAAACCAGTACAATCATTTCTATAACCAAAAACATTTATTGTTTCACTGTTGTATTTATCTGTAAATATATCCCAAATATAAACTTTACAATTAAATAGTATTTTTTTTTTATTTAATGAAACAATTATAGATACTAAAATAAATAACAAAACTATAATTATAAATTCTTTGTTTTCCATTTACTATATATTATCTTGCTAAATTATTTTATCTTTTTCTTGTTTTTCTTCTATGACTTTTTCTTTTTTTTGTTTTTGTTCTGCGTTTTTTTGTTTTTTTTCGCTTTTTTTTAATTCTTCTTTTTGTTTTTCTTCCACCTGATTTAGATTTAGATTTTATGTCTTTAGCTAATCTCATCGCCTCTTCGTATGTATCTGTCACTTTATTTTTACCGTCTATGCCTTTTACTACAAAACGAAGCTTTCCTCTGGATGTTGATTCGTGAATCCCTCCTTTTATAGAATTTTCTTTTAAAAATCTTAAAAAGTTTAATTGTAGTAGGGTAAAACGTGATGGGTTAATGTATGTGCTACCATATTCTCTATGTTGCCAATATTCTTTACCTGTTGTTCTACTTTTTTTTTTACTCCATCCTTCTTGTAAAGATTGTTCATCTGCTGCTAATGAAGGAGGTTTTGCTGCGGCTGAAGAAGGAGGTTCTTCTCGTGTGTAATGTTGAGAAGCTAAACCTTTCGCTCTTCTTGCTTCTCTTCTTCTTCTTGATTGTTTTAATGCTTCTTTAGCTGCCTTAGCTTTTTTTAATGTAGCTCCAATTCTTCTTCTCTGTTGTGTTGACAATTGTGGTCTTCTAGCAAAACTTGACGTTTCTCCCTTTGTAGCAGCCGCTGGTGCTGCTGCTGGTGCTGCTGCTGGTGCTACTGGGGCTGCTGGGGCTGCTGGGGCTGCTGCTGCTGATGATTTTGTCTCACCCATTTCTGCTGTATATAAAAGATCTTTTCCATCACAAGTATGAACTATCTGCCACGGTTCAGCATCTTTCTTAGCAACATCAAATGGTTTTTGATCTTCTGGTTCTCTACCATATCCATTAATATTAGGCAATCTAAATAAAAATTCTCTCATTCTATGCCTGTTAGGGTAGTCTGTAGGAAGACTTTCAATTGCTAGATTTTCTTGTCTCCAAGTATGGCTACCAAATGGCGATGAATGTCTTAATCTTTCACTTTCAGCAGTTCCTTGTTTTAAATACGAAAAATTAATAACTGCACCAATAGATTTTGGAAAAGGTCGTAAATCACCTAGACGACCTGCAAGTTTAGTTAATTTAAAAAAATTTAAAAATCTTACCAAATCTGCTATCTTCATGTAATTTTTTAAGGCTTGTTTGTTACTAGTAATTTGTTGCATAAATTCATATTTTTTTTTTCTTGTTGTCATACCATGACCTTCAAAAACTACTTCATGAGTAAATCTAACTCTACTTAACCAGTGATATATTGGAATCTCACCAGTCTCATTATTATCTCTTTCTAAACTAGCCAATAATCCATATATTCTACGTAATTTCATACTACACCAGTATCTAAATAATTTAAACTCTTCAATAAATTTATTATAATCTTCTTCAATAAATAATATTCTTGCTGAATCATCTCTTTTATCTGTTCTTGCTTTTTTTGTTG
>TARA_B100001057_G_scaffold67636_1_pt1 | contig 10720 bp, 11 predicted proteins | sample TARA_B100001057 | Tara Oceans TARA_B100001057 (sample SAMEA2621839) | marine metagenome | biome: marine biome (ENVO:00000447); feature: surface water layer (ENVO:00002042); material: "saline water (ENVO:00002010), including plankton (ENVO:xxxxxxxx)" | depth 5 m | reverse complement strand
GCGAAGTAGCCATAGCAGATTTTGTAAGAAGAACAGACTTTATTCCAAGTATGGGTGATATGAGTCCTCCAACCTTCACCTATATTACCCTTGTTTTAGTTGAGGAAAATGGAGAATGGGGCATTGCGCATACACATAATTCGTCTATGTGACTTATCTCATAATGCGTAGAAGATAAACCAGAGACTTTCAAAAAGAGAAAGTAAGATTATATGTTTACTTTCTCTTTTTCTGTTTTGCTGGAAATGAAATCTTGCAACTTTTCTAATTCATCACATGAGTTAGGGCATAGAGATTCTAGCTTTATTAAATTCTCATTTGCCAATTGAGGCCTATTGGTTACAACATAAAGCTCTCCCTGGTATTCTAGTGCAGCTTTATTTTCGGGATCTAATAATAAGGCTGTTTCATAATACTTTTCGGCATTGGCATAGCTTCCAAGTTTTCTTGATGAGAAAGCTAGAAGCGTCCACCCATCTGCATCATCTTGTTTTTTTCTGGTATAAATTCTTAGAACTTTCTGCGCTTTTCCATATTGATTTTTATCTAGATGTTCTAGAGCTTTAGAGTACAGATCAGATGGCTTTTTTTTGTCATATTTTGCAGCTTTGACTGGCATAGCTAAGAGACAAGAAAATACTAAAACAATAAGACTAAATTTTAAAAAATTTTTCATATAATAAAGGATAATATTATTGGGAGGGTAAGCAGTTATTAGTAATTTTATAGGATTCTATCTTTTAGAAAAGTTTTAATTATCATTTCGCTCAACTCATAATGCTTCAATGTAATCGAGTAAATTTTGAAAGTAAGTCAACAAATAGAGGAAACATACAAGAATTTTGAAATTTTTTTTAAACAAGAGTTTCAGCTTGATTTGAAAGAAATAGATTTGGCTTATGTACGCGATAAGTTCAAGGAGTTTATCTCCAAGGGGGATGTTCTCTTTACAGATTCAAACCATGCAGAAGATTCTTTTTTGTACATCTATCATTATAGGGAATTGCAGGAGATTAAAAGGGTAGCCAATTACTTACTAGAGACCGGTCAACATTCATTATATGAGAAATTTATCATGGAGTTTTTTAATGATTATACGGAGTCAGGATTAGAAGATTTAAAGGTTCATCAGATAAATAATGAATCTGACAAAGTTTGGTTTTCAAGGCACGAATCTACAAAAGATATAATTGATTCTTGGAGAACGGAAAGATTTTCTGGTTATTTGTAAAGTTTAGTCCTTACTCTCTTTTAATTTTTCTAAACTTATCTTGTCTTTTAAGCTCATCAGGTAAGCGGATCCAGCGAGTACGAAAATAGCGCCGGCTTCCCACATAACCATCATTCCATCCATTTCTTTCGTTTGCATTATTATCAAACGGCAAAGAGCAGTTATAGCAACAATTATTGGAAGAGTTACAGGAATACGATTGGTACTATAAAACGCACCAACCATGGCGAGGATTTCTGCATAAATGAAAAGCATAAATAAATCACCTAATAAGATTTCTCTTTGTAAGGCCATGTCATAAAGATACATCGCTGCAGCTATACATGTAGAAATACCAATTAATGCCAGAAGTAATTTTTCACTGGCAATAGTTGTCCAGCTCAACCCTCTGTTCATACCTGCATTAAGAAATTCATTCAATCGTTCTTTCATAATATTAAACTATAAATATCCAAAGTAGATTTGTCAGTAAAACTGATATTGTAAGTAACACACTTATGCGATGAAGAGTAGCAAAAAGTTTGTCGTCTCCATTATCTCTAGCTTTGTTTGTTGCTCCAACCATGAGATTACATATTAAACCTGCTAAGAAGGTAAACACACCTACGCAATAAACAATTATTAAATTAGAACCTTCCAAAAGAGCTAATAGAATAAATAAGATTCCAGCAACAGATATCGATTTGAAAAGCTTAGGGAAGAGCGATCTCAATATTACTGGTCTGCTTTCTTCGGGTAAGTCTCGAAAAACTGTAGGTGCAACAAAGGCGGACTGAAATATAATCAAACCACAGACCAATCCTGAAATTAAGACTTGAGCTAACAACATAAATTTAATTTTTTATTTATTTTAATAAGGGACATTATAAACTTTGGAGATATTTTTTGATAAATCTTCCTTGTCAAAGAAAGTTAGTTTGTATTCTTCTTGAATATACAAATCCATTTGATCAGCAAAATGATTAGAGTTTATATCTTGAGTAGCACTACCATACTGATGAATGCTTTTTGATTCCTGTTTACCATTCTCATCCCAACTTACATGTATGTAAAGTCCATCTCCTCCAGCAGCTTTTAAATCTCCTTCTTCATCGTTTCTTCCATAAATAGCTCTTAGGACATCAGGACCGCCTTGGACTGATTCTTTTTTACTTCCCCTAATAATGAAATTTCTTTCTGACCAGGGCGGATCAACTCTTCCATAAGTTTGGTTTAATTCTTCCACGCATTCTCTAAAGGATATCTCGGGATCTTGAGGAATTCTTTGGCCTTGTTCAGAAATCCATTCACTTGACAGTACACATACCCCAAGTGGGGCAGAAGTATTTTTAGAATCAGTCGCCAAGTCCCACTTCTTTAAAATATCTCTCGCATTATTCAATTCATTAGACTCAAATTCTTTCTTAAATAACTCTGATATGTACTTGTAAGATCTAGATTGTTTTGAGTATTTATTGTCAAACTTTATATCATCAAAATCCTTTTCACTGATTTTTTTGTCTTGGCTAAAAAGTTCAATAGATCTGTACGCTCTATTAGTCATCCTTGTTTGCAGACCCAGAGTAGGAGAATAATTTTTTGACAATAAATTGTCTTCCTCACCTGTTACCTTAAATGGATCTTGATTTGTGCTTGCAATCCAACCTGAGGATGGGTTTTGTAACTGTGGAATTGAATCAAAGTTTACGTATTTGTCCCAAACCAGATCAGACCTCGAACCATCAATGACATTTTTCCAATTTATTCCCTCTTTCCTTAGTGGTGAAGAAGAATTATGAAGAAAATAGATATTGTCTTCTCTATCAGCATAAACACCATTAAAAGATATTATAGATCTCATTTTCATGGCCTCTAGCCACTCTTCTAGAGAATTTGATTTATTCATCGCATACCATTGATTGACTTGTTTGATATCACTCATTCCTGAAAATCTAAGGGCATAACTTTTATCAGCTACTTCCAATACAGGGCCATGAACTGAATACTTTGCCTCTCTCTTAACCGTCCATTTGAGTGGTCCAAATAGTTTGATTGGAAGTCTTACCGTCTCAATTTTGAAATCTACCCACTCTCCATCAAGTAAGTATTGATTTTCATTTTCTGGATTAACTTCGAGTAAGTAACTATCAGAAAGATCCGGTTTATTGACTGTAAATCCCCAAGCAATATTTTCATTAAACCCTACAAATATAAAAGGTGATCCAGGAAAAAGGCCACCCATCATATTCCATCCATCATCACTTCTCACATGCGCTTCATACCAAGCCAAAGGTCCATCAAGTGGTTGATGAGAATTAATAATAATTCTTGTAGATTTATCAGATGTCTTGCGAGAGTTAACAGCTAATACATTAGAACCGGTTACAAATTCTTGATTTCGATACAAGGTTGTATATTCCTCTTTTAAATCGGATTCTCTCTGAAGTTTCTCTATAGAACTTACTACACCAGAAAAGAAAAGATTCTGTATTGAGAATCCAGCAACAATATCTTTTTCTGTAACTGGAAAGAAATGGTTATAGCCATTATTTGGATTTTTTATCATCCAATAATTTATACCTGCTGCATAAGCCTCAATGACTTTACGAACTTCTGCATTTAAATCATTTGTATAGTTTTCATCTATTTGTTCTCTAATCTTAAGAACCTTAATCAGATAATCTTGTATGGCACCATCAATGCCATCTTTGAGGCCCATCTCTGCCCTATATAGATACATATTTTCTGCAATATTTTTAAAATCATCTTCAGCATGAGCAAAAGCTAACCCAAAAGCTGCATCCGCATCTGTTTTACCATGTACATGGGGTACCCCCCATATATCCCTAGAAATTTCTGCACTATACGATTTTGACTCTTCGAGGTAGAAGTTCACAGCAGTTCTATCAAGAGATTGACATGAACATAAGATTATAGAAATTATTACTAATACAAGATTACGCATCATGAATATTATATTTACCTCTCATTTAATAGGTAAAGATAAATAATATTAATAGATCTACTTGATTCCCGATGGAGAGACTCGAGTTTTACCTTTTGTTGAAATAACTTCGACCAAGTCACCGATGGAAAAGTTGTATTGAGAGGTCTCTTGCACAACTGATATGGTTCTTCCATCATCCATATTGATGGTCAGTTGTATTCCTTCAACTGACTGAATGCTTTTAGATACATTACCACCTAGAGTAGCTCCTATAGCCCCTCCAATTACAGCTCCAATTTCAGACTCAGGTTTAGAGTCACTTACCTGACTTCCGGCTGCAGCACCCACCAAACCGCCGACGATCGTTCCCGACTTAGTTCCTCCTTCTATGGTTACTCTTTTTAGAGAAACTACTTCTCCATAGAGCACATTTGAAACTTTTTGTACTGAATCACGATCGTAGGTATCTGGTTTTAAAGAAGAATTGACGCAACTTGTAAAAAGGCAGATAAAAGTTGCTAGTGATATGATTTTTTTCATTCTTTCTCTTAGTTATAAATGGAAGCTTCAAATTCTTGAAGTGTTGTGAAACAGCCATCTTCAGAAAACGGAAGCATTTGCATTAAGATTAATGCAGCAATTTCATTTTTTGGATCAATCCAAAAGAAAGAGTTAAATAATCCAGCCCATCCAGAACTATTCTTCGGTCGTCCAGATTTAATGTCTTCATGGTTAACCATAAAACCAGGACTCCATGATTTAGCCGATGTAGGAAAAAAATCTACATCATTGGACAGTATGGGGACTTGAGTAAGCATTTTTTTCATTACTAACTCTTCATTCAAACTACTTAGCATTGAGGCTATTGAAGACTCAGATATTATCTGTTTTTTAGAGCCCTTACCTGAATTCAAGAAGATTCTGAGAAACTTTGAATAATCTTCAAGATTTGATATCAGATTTCCACCCCCAGAGTAAAAAGAAGATTTTTCAGGCACCTCGAAAGGCATTTCTAAATATTCATCATTATTTCTTCCGTAAACTTTTGCTACTCTTGAATGTTTATTTTTATCTAGATCATAAGATGTATTAGACATTCCTAATGGCTCAAAAATATGAGTATGCATATATTCTTGGAGCGAACAGTCGTTGATTTTTTCTATTAATACACCTAGCCAATCAATTCCAATACCATATTCCCAATCTGATCCGGGTTCAAAAACCAAAGGAGCTTTTAGAAATTCATCATTATTTGCGAAGGCACTCTGTAAATCACCTTTCTCAACCAGCTTAGCTATAGATTCGTTCCATATTTCGTAAGCAAAACCAGATGTATGTGTTAAAAGATGTCCGATATTTATATCATTTGATACATCAGATAATATTGGATCACCATTATCATCAAAGCCTTGAATAACTTTCTTATCACTAATTTCTGGAAAAAAATCTTTAAGATTTGTGTCTAAAGAAAGAATATCTTTATCTATCAATTGATAAATACATGTCGAGGTTATTGCTTTTGTCATAGAAGCAATCCTAAAGAGTGTATTGTCATCGACTTGATCTTTATTTTCTAGATCCCTAAAACCAAAGTGACCTTTGTATAGGTCTGCATCCTTTGATATAACTGCAGCCGATACAGCTGGAACTTTTTGCTGAGCAGCATCCTCTAAAATATTATCTATTTTTGGAGAATCTATTTGCATTTTAAAGACTAGTAAACTTATCTAAGTGGAAATCAGCATTTCCAAATTGAGAGTCAATCACTAGTAATCTTTTAAAGAAATGACCTATCCTTAGCTCTTCAGTAACTCCCATTCCTCCGTGAAGTTGAACTGCACTTTCTCCTACAAATATTCCAGATTTACCAATTAAGTGTTTTAGCGCGTGCACCGTTCTTTGGGAAAGCGATGGATCTTGAACTGTTTCCATAGTGGCACGAAATAACAGAGATTTACACTGCTCGTACTCCATGAACATGTCCACCATACGATGTTGAAGCACTTGAAAGTCAGATAATGGGTGATCGAATTGCTCTCTCTGTTGAGTGTATTCCACTGTATCTTTATATAGAACTTCCATGGCACCGACAGCCTCAGCTGCCAAAGCTAAGATAGCATCATTTACTACTGCTTGTAGAATGGAAAACCCTTTATCCTTTTCTCCTATCAGAGATGTAGAAGTAACTTTTACGTCTTTAAATATAATTTCAGAAGCTCTTAGACCGTCAACGGTAGGAAAATTCTCTCTCTCTATTCCTTCTGCATCTGCATCAACAACAAATAAACTGATTCCTTCTTCATCTACCTGACTACCACTCGTTCTAGCAACAACTACAATTTTATCTGCGGATTCTGCATTCAGCACCATAGATTTTTTACCATTGATGATAAAACCATCATTCTCCTCTCTAGCTGCCGTTGCTATATCCTCTATATCAAATCTACTCTGTTCTTCTGCATAAGCTAACGTAATCTGTAAACTGCCATCTATAAGACTTGGAATGATAGAGTCTTTTATTTCTTGAGAAGCTCCTCTTTTGATAGATCCTCCTCCCAAGACAACATTCGCTAAAAAAGGCTCAAGAACTAATCCTTTACCGAATTGCTCCATGAGAACTAATGTATCTATCTGATTACCACCAAATCCTCCATCCTCTTCACTGAACGCTAGTCCAAGCCAACCTAATTCAGCCATAGAAGACCAGTATTCTTTACTAAAGCCGGGATCTTCTGAGCTTATTTTTATTCTATTGGAAAGGTCATAGTTCTCTTGAACAAAACGTTCAACGCTTTGTTGAATCATTTTCTGCTCTTCAGAAAGTTCAAAATTCATTTTGAACTACCTTTTGTAAGACCTAGAACTTTTTTGGCAACAATATCTTTTTGCACTTCACTTGCTCCACCATAGATAGTGAAATATCGGCTATTTAAATATCCTGCCGTTCCTCCTTTTGCAAACGATGGACCAACACCTTTGTCACCCCAAGCTGAAGAGTATATTCCGCTTGCTTCAACTGTGAGTTTTTGTATTCGTTGCTTAATTTCTGTTCCTTTAAGTTTCAAGATAGAAGATTCAGGACCTGGTTCACCACCAGCTGCTGCAGAGGCTAAGCTTCTAAGTTCAGTAAACTCTGTTGCTAATAAATCTATTTCTAATTCACCAACTTTAGATCTATAACTAGAATTATCCATGAGGTTTCCATTTCCTCTTTGTATGGATCTAGCATTATCCTTTAATTGCTCTAGCTCCACTAAAGACTTAGATAGTCCTGCTAATCCAGTTCTTTCGTGTTCAAGTAAGCCTTTTGCATAAGTCCAACCTTTTCCTTCTTCGCCTATTCTATTTTCAACAGGCACTTTTACATCTGTAAAATGAACTGTATTTACAGTATGCGAGCCTCCTAATGTGATAATTGGTTTTACTTCTATACCTTCTTGTTTCATGGGAAATAGTAAAAAGGTAATTCCTTGCTGTTTAATTCCAGAGTCATCTGTTCTCGTAAGACAAAATATCCAATCTGCGACATGAGCTAGAGTAGTCCATATTTTGGAACCATTTACCGTGTAATATGTTCCATCATCTGACAACACAGCTTTTGTTTTAAGGTTTGCTAAATCTGAACCGGCTCCAGGTTCGGAGTAACCTTGGCACCAATTTACCTTTCGATCTCTTATATCAGGCAAGAATCTATCCTGTTGTTCTTGGTCTCCATAATTCATCAATATAGGAGCCAACATACCCAGACCAAACGGGAGATCAAAAGGAATATTCGCTTTTGCTGTCTCTTGCTCCCAAATATAATGTTGAGTAGGTGACCATCCTGGACCACCGAATTTTTCAGGCCATTTAGGTACGTCCCAACCGCCTTTTTCTCTGGCCTTTTCAAACCAACCTAACCTCCAAGAGAAGTAGTCTTCTCCTGATTTAATTTTATTCTCTTCGAAAAAAGATCTTACTTCGTCCCTAAATGCCAGATCTTCACTGCTTAGATTTATATCCATATTATTTACTGAAATAGTTGAAAATGAGCGTAAATACTAATGTTTTTTGACATCGAAAGCTAGGAAAAGAGGGCTTTTAAAGATATTTTAATATTTTTTACATTTTCCTATTAAGATAGACAAATCATGGAAGAATTATTAGAGAAATTTAACGAGGAGTTTCGTGGGCCATCTATGGAATTCTTTAACTTGAAATATGACTCCATTGAAGGAGAGCAAATTTGTTTTTCTTGTGAGTTCAATAACATGTCTGCAAATCCAATGGGTTTTGTTCAGGGTGGAATGATTTCCGCTGCTTTAGATGACGCTACCTCTGCAGCAATGATTGCAGCTTATCAAGAAAAGAAGGCCCCTATGAGCACTAATTTAAATATTTCATTTCATCGGCCTCTCGTACTCGGAAAGGCCAGAATGAAAGTAAATTTAATTAAATTGGGAACCAGAAGTGCTACCTCGGAGGGTAGAATATTTAATCTGGAGGGTAAGTTGGTTGCAACATTGATGCATACAGCTCAACCTGTAGATGTCAGTTAGAAAGTAGAGGAGAAATATATGAAACCAGTATGTTTAGTATTTGGAGCAGGAGCAGGAATCGGTGGAACAGTCGCAGCTAAATTCGCTGATGAAGGCTATCACTCTTTTTTATGCAGGCGTTCTGATCAAGAAGGTTTAGATAAATTAATTGCAGATATAGAAGCCTCTGGAGGCTCTGCCTCAGGACAACTTCTTAATGCTATAGAAGAGGATGCAATTGAAGAGGTTATAAATAAGGTTGAATCTGAAGTTGGCCCAATAGAAGTGGTAATTTATAACTTAGGAGCTCAAACAGGTATGAAGCTGCTAAGCCAAACAACTTATAAAGAATTTGAATGGGGATGGAAAATGGCAAGCTTTGGGCTATTTAGAGTTGCCAAGATGCTCTGTCCGTTAATGGTAGAAAGAGGTAAAGGTACAATATTAGTAACTTCGGCTACCGCCGCAATGAGAGGAAATGCAACTCAACATTCCCACGCAGCAGCCATGGCTGCAAGAAGAATGCTTTGTCAGTCACTAAATGCTGAGTTTTCATCTAAAGGGGTGCACGTTGCACATATTATTGTAGACGGCGCTGTAGATGCTCCTGATACACTTGGAAAGATGTTGGGGCCTGAAATGTATCAGCAGCTAAGAGAAACAAAAGGGATGGAACATGATGGATTGCTGCTTCCTAAAGAAATAGCAAAAACCTATTATCATTTATCACAACAACATCGCTCGGCTTGGACGCACGAATTAGACTTAAGAGCTTTTTCTGATCTCGCGTGGTGGAATCATGCCACTATGCTTGATGACGATAAATAATAAGATTTAAACATTTATAGGAAAATCTGCTTTTTCATCAAAAGCTATTATTTCTTCAAAAGAGTTCATTGCTTTAAGAACATTTAAATCTTGTCTTTGTCCTCCTATAATTTGAAGGGAAGCAGGCAGACCTGAGTCCAATAAAGAAATTGGTATTACCCCAGCAGGATTTCTTGTCATATTTATACCCATAGTGAAATCAACCCAAGATGGAGTTTCACTACCATTAACAAAACCGTCCCCTTCAAGTTTAGGTGCCTGTCCACAAGTCGCAGGTGTAATAATTAGAGGAGCTTCTTCGAAGAATTTTTCTAACTGATAGCCTAACTTATGACATGCATCTATTGCAGAAGCATATGAAGCTCCATCCATATTAGTTCCCATTTCGATAAAGAATCTTAGTAGAGGATCTATTTTTTTAAAGTCTTTTGTATCTATTAAATGCTGCTGTCTTCTCGCACAAGCACACGCCCAAAATATCATCCAATCATCAACAGGATTTTCGTTCCATATAGTTTCTTTTTCTATTATTTCAACACCTGCCTCCGCAAGAGAATTTATGGCCTTTTCGCATTTCGATAAAATTTCTTTATCTACGGTTGAGAAGCCCATCGTTGGTGACCATATTGCAGTTGTTGGTACATCATTAATTAATTCTTCTGACCAATTTAAATTATCTGATTCTAAAGAAAAAATATCTGTTGGATCTGGCCCAACTGTCGCATCTAGAGCTAAAGCATTATCTTGAGTTGTATTAGCCATAGGGCCCTTTACTGTTAATAAACCTGATCCTGGAGGTGTCTTTCCTCCTATAGGAATCCTTCCTTGAGAAGTCTTTAGACCTGATAGTCCGCCCAATGCAGCAGGTATTCTTATGGAGCCACCACCATCAGATCCTGTTCCAAGAGGTATCATTCCTGATGCCAATGCTGCTGAAGTTCCACCTGATGAACCACCAGCAGAATATTGAAGATTCCATGGATTTTTAGTGGTCCCGAAAGGTACATTATCCGTTTTTCCTTTATGACCAAATTCAGGTGTATTGGTTTTTCCAAGAATTACACATCCTTGATCTCTCATTCTTTGGACTAAAATTGAGTCTTCATTGGCCGGGGCATCATTGATATGCAATTCTGAACCAAAACTGGTTATGAATCCTTTTGCATCTTCTAGATCTTTTACTCCGATTGGAATTCCAGCAAGTATTCCGACCTCTTC
>TARA_B100001057_G_scaffold7217_1_pt1 | contig 10726 bp, 28 predicted proteins | sample TARA_B100001057 | Tara Oceans TARA_B100001057 (sample SAMEA2621839) | marine metagenome | biome: marine biome (ENVO:00000447); feature: surface water layer (ENVO:00002042); material: "saline water (ENVO:00002010), including plankton (ENVO:xxxxxxxx)" | depth 5 m | reverse complement strand
TGATCAGGATGCCAGTGAGTAACATCACCAGTCAGCCATCCATAGTCACAATAGAAAATAGACATTCCAGGCATTTCCTCACCCATCTCATTTTCGTAAAGTCCTCCATAGACACCTCTATGGCTTCCTACCACATCAAAGAAGTACCAACACTTCTCGCCTACCTCAGGCAGTCTTTCGTCAACATGAATCCATTTCATAATAAACTCCTTTCAAATGAATTATTGTGTTTGATGTTTATTATGATATTCGAAATTCTTCTTTGACGTATCTCTTTAGTTCGTGGTCGCCTACTTCATCGGGCAGTTCGTTCTTGAAGAACAGCCTATAAGAGTCAGAGCCGTATTTTCCGATGCCGTATAAGTCTGTGGCATTGTTGCCGTCCCAAGACATAAAGTCTTCGGTCATGCGTCGAAGTGTTCTTTCACGTCGATTGTAGAATCCACATTCTTTTATCACTTCAATTACATCCTCTGTCTTGCTTTTTAAGAACTTCCGGGGTGTAGGCCATTTGTTTAGGAAAGCCGGTAAAGTTCTTTTCACTTGTTTTCGTCCTGTCTGATTTAGAAAGATGACCCCGACCATGTGTTGCCATGGGCCATCTATCTGTTGTTGGACCATTCTATCCTCACTAAGAGGAATAGATAATTTCTTTTGCCTTGGCATAAAGAGTCTTGTCTCCCTTATCTAAAACCTTTAAAAGTTCTTTCATCTCAGGAATATAAACTTCTGCGAACTTAGGATCATAAACTTTGATATCCTGGCTGTTAGAAATCATATCTGCCAATTTGATAGTTTGAACTTCCGCACTCTGTTTCGCAAGAAATTCTCTGTCCATTGCCTTTCTGGTTGCTCTATTGCCGTCTTCTGGCTTGGATACCTCAGTCATTCCTTCAACGAGATCTGCTACCTCTTGGCTTGTTTTCTCTGCGATATCCTCCAAAGTGAAATCAGTATCTTCAACCACATCATGAAGCATCGCGGCCGCAATCATTTCATCTGTATGTGGTACAGTTTGAATGATAGTCGCAATTTCGATCGGATGGACAATATAAGGAAGACCAGAATATTTTCTCATCTGTCCTTTATGAGCTTCACCAGCCAACATCTTGGCTTCATTTATCAATGGAGTATCTTTCATATTAACTCGCTAATGGATCTTGCCATTCAATTTCATCAACGTCCCATAGATCCTTGAATGGAACAATAAATTCTTTTTTGGACTTTTCGTCCTGAAGTTTTACCAACTTCTTTTCAGTGTCTCTCTTAAGCAGAATACCCAAGCCTTCATAGGTACCCATACTCACCACTGGCAGATCTGCCAAACTGTGAGGTCCTCCTAATCTACCATACTCGTCTAGTGGCATATTTTCTAATTTGAATTTGGCCGCATAGCTCTTGCCCGGCTCAATAGTTTCTATTGTTAACATTGCCTTTTCCTTCATTGTCCCTTTATTATAAGGTCAATTAATATAGATGTCAACTATTATTTAATTTAATTTGCCGTGATATCTGCCAATCCCTGAGCCGCTTGATTCGTCATAGCCTTAGCCGTATCAATCAACCCAGAGACATCTCCACCTGTATCATACAGATAGTAGATACCAAATCCAATCGCAATATAGATCGCAATTTTGATCATGCCATCGCTCCTTCCACCTGTTTTAAGACCTTTCTTGAATGCTTACAATAACCGTGCCAACCAAAGCCTTTACAGTCACATTCAAATCCTTTATCTGTAAGTTCTACAGAATATTGATTACCTGTCGACCCTGTCACTGGCCATGTTATTCCAACCCATATATGATCGTTAGGATCAAATACAGTTGGTTTGAGATATTTCTTTTGATATTTTTTAGACATTCCATTCAACTAAAGGTTTTCTATTCATATTAGAATAGATTGCCTTCACCCTGTAATTATATGTGGTTTCATTCAACGCCAGATTAGATAAATGCTTTCTCCAAATAGACTTGTAATCATCTGGAAGTTGGGGATTGTTTTCGAGCAGATGCTTGATAGCTTCTGCCCGTTGAAATTGTTTATCCTCTGAATAAGGTCCCATTATATTTTTATTTCTGATATATGGGTTAGCATTGAAGCAGGTACTCTCCACTTCTCACCACCAATGTGAGTTGAAACAATAACATATTTCCTATTCACCTTTTCAACAGTGGCATTCACTTTACCGCCTGTTCTCTTAGATGTGAATTGAACCATGTCGCCTATCATAAATTTCTTGATGGCTTGTTTGGCTAGATATTGTCTTTTGAGTTGAACGGCCTCTATAACTTCTTGAAGTTGAGTACCTTCCATTTGGTAGATAAGTTCTACTGCCTTTGTGACTAAATTGTTTGCCATGTTATTGCCCTTTCTGTTTGCCTAATTATGTCTATAGTATAAGATCTAAATCTCACTTTGTCAACTATTTTTCATACCATTTTTTGATTTCAACCTCACCGTTGGCCTTCTTTTCAGTTTGAATGAAATCCTGATTAATTAAATTGTCAATAGTCATCTCGATTGAGTCTTTGATTTTCTGTTTGGCAAAATATAAACCCATTGCCGTTCCTATCACATAAGATAGGAAAATAAAAAATACTTCTAACATTATAAGTCCAATTCCATTTGTCTTTCTTGTTGGGCGACAAAGATATAACTACCTAAGTCGTCAACGAGATTAGGAAATCTTTCATCCATCTCATTTATGAATGTCTGTCTTTCATCAACAGTCATTCTAGCAATCATTTCAATTAACATTTTCATATTCATTTATTCCCTCCTATAAGTATTTTGACCAAAACTCGTTCCACATTTCATCAACACCTTCTTCTATCATTTCGGCATCGATATAACCTAGTATATTCTCAGCTTTGAAAATATCCTTTGCCTTGCCGTATGCCTCTGTGACGTGTTCACATTCACCGATCACGTCTGCTACCTTATCCCAACATTTTTCTTCGATGTCCATACACATTGCCTTGACTGCTCCCATTTTATTTCTCCACTATGTCCATGGCCCATTGGTCCCATGGTTCTGTTTCTGTTGCCTTAAGTAGATTAAAGTCTACGGTCATGTCTTTATTTAGGACCTCGTCTTCCATGACCTCTTTGATTATTCTGAGGTCATCTGTGTCATCTGTGTCGATCCACATGGTTCCATATTGCCAATGCATGTCAGGCACTTCCTTGCCTAACTTATGGTACCGCTCTCTAATTTCAACAGTTGATAAAGTTTCTAATCCCATTACATACTCCAATAAGATTCACAAGATGGTGACATATAGGCAGGTGTATTAATGCTCTCATAATACTCCTTACCAGTCATCATGTTCTTTCGTTTTACCTGTTTCTCAATTTTATGAGCATAATATCCTGTCTCTGCGATACTATATGCGAACATAGGATCTTCTGTATTATGAACAGGATGAAATTTTGGTTGATTAATTCTATCGTTGAAATGCTTCTTACTCATTCTAGTAAGAGCCGCCTTGGCCGCCGCCATGGTCTTATATGACTTGCCTACGATTCTAGTTGAATCATTTTCATAAATTATGTAGCCCATTTGTTGCCTCTTTCTGTTTGCCTAACTATATGCATATAATATAGTCTGGCAACACATCTGTCAACCTTTTTTGGTAAATTATTTTAGAAAGATTTTAGTAGACAGGAACTTGACCTGTTTCTCTAGCCACTTCCCAATTCCAACCTTGTGTCCTTTGTAAACCTGAATTTGATCCTCCAGGTTCATTCCTAATAAAGATCCAATCACCGTTAGGTGGATCATAGTCTTTGACTCCCGGTTTAGTAATCTTGCTGATGTACCATTCATTAGATACATTCCTACCACTATGACTGCCACAAGCCGTTAGTGAAGTCAACACAACCATACATAATATCAGTGAAGTTATCTTATTCATATTGCCCTCTTCTATGGTAAAGTTATCATAAAAGGTTCTCCAGTGACAGCCACATGGACAAAATTAACAACGAACGCCACTGCCAAAAATTCCAAATAAGTCATTGTGTCTCCTTTAACTAAATTGTGTGCATATAATATAGTCTTAGGATTCGCTTGTCAAGTGTTTTTGGATGTGTTCTTGTAATTTTGAAGAAGTGCCAAGTCTTCTGTTAAGATTTTGGCAAGTTCTCGCGGCTAATGCCAAAGTGGATACCTTCGCCAAAACATAGCCATACCATGTATCGACAATCAAATAATTACCAATGTCGTCATCGAGTAATTGGTACCTCATACTGTATTTAGTAGGTGCTTAACAGCGGGGCCTTGTGGTTAAATACTTGTGTCCAAAGTATTGAAAGGACTAAATCACATCATGGAGAATCCAATGAAAATGAGAGACATTAATCTTAGCCTAGCGATAGGCGATGAAATCCTTGTTGGCCATAACAAGGATAAAGCCAAGATAACAAAGATCGAATTTTTTGAAAAGTCTGGAGAAGTGGTCTTAGGTACCACAAGAGGCACAAGAAAAGCCTTGACCTTCAGCATTCCGCAAACCAGAGAGGAGGATATGATGTGTCTAGCAGATAAATATAGATAGCATGAAGATAGTTGAACTGAATACAGAATTAGATAGTGATATCGAACTTGAGTGGCAGGCTAGTAAAAAGCTCTGTCGCTCTAGTCGTCCTAATGACGCTTTAGGTGCTAGTGCTCTCGCATCGTGTAAGTCACAAGGGCTTAGATCAAGAGATGGTAAAAAGAGTCACAAAGTAGGTAAGAGACGTATCACTGTAGGTGGTAAGAAGATTAAAGGCGCAAAACATGGCGGTCCATTACCTGATTGGAGCTAGGTTGGATGGACAGCAAAAATTTCAAAGGCAAGTTATTAGTAGCTAAGCCTCATTTCTTAAGAGATCCATATTTTTCTAACAGCGTGGTTTATCTGTACGAGCAACAGAAGGAAGTGATCCTGGGGTTGTGTCTAAACAAACCTTCTAACCTTGGGATAGCTGATATTCATTCAATGAGAGGCTTTCACAACAGCGGGGCCACAGGTAAATTATATAAGGGAGGACCTGTAAATGAGCAGAGCTTGTTGCTATTACATACAGATGAATGGCAAAGCACAAATACCTTTAGAACAGGCACAGGCATAGCAATATCATCTGATGAACTTATGTTGGAAAAGCTACTACAAGGTAACATGCCTAAGTGTTGGAGACTTATGAGCGGAATGAGTAATTGGGTGCTTCCGCAGTTACAAGACGAAATACACAATCGTAATGCTTGGTTGGTATTAGATCCTACAGAAGATATATTCTTTACCGCAGATGGTGATGCCCAATGGAAACAAGCAATAGATCTAGCGAGTCACAGAATGCTAGAACGTTACTTCTAAATACTAAATACTTTATATAGGAGTTTAATACATCATGAAATACTTAACCATAGTGTTTGCAACTTTGTTTTGCCTTTCATTTACTGCTCCAAGTATGGCAAATGATGAAACCCAAAATGATGGACAGGCACCAAATACAAACAAACTTTTTGAAGACATGTTTCGTTTGCCTTCAATGGTTGACTGTGGTCCACCTCAAAAAATATTAGAGATGGTAACACAGTATAAAGAACTAGAAATAGCACAAGGAATGGGATTCTTGATACGTCCAGATCAAATGCTACAACCAGGACCTGTATCATTATATGTAAATCCAACTACAGGTACGTGGTCGTTAGTAATTAAGTATAAGCCAGAGGGTTTTCCACCCACTTGGTGTATTGTAAGTGCTGGTTCAGGTTTTGGTCCTGCGATGGAGAAAACATCTATCTAACCAAAATAGGTTGACGTCTGCTAGTTGTGTTGTTATATTAATAGAAACTAAGACAACAAACTAACTACAGAGGTAGATATGAATATAAAAGATAAACTTCCAACATTGTTCGTAGTATTGGTTGTAGCATTTTCATTTTTGATGGTGTTCAATCATGCGAAAGCAGATCCTGTTGAAGATTTCAACAAGGTAAAAACATTTGTTGTTACTGAATGGAATAATACTATTGAGTTCCAAAAGAACAGTTGGATTGAAGGTAACGATCAACTTGCTAGAAACAAAACACAGATCAAAGACCTTTGGAAAAAAGTTACGTCCTTTTTGCCAACACAGGCAAACAACTAAACATAAATAAAAGTACACACATTAACACAGAAGGAGAAAGTTATGTTTAGAGACCCTAAAGAAATGGCTGAGTTTATGAAGTCATTAACACCCCAATTCAAGACCAATAAGAACGGATATGAAATCCGCACAAAGATACTCGAAATGGCACAAAGTGAAATGTGGAATGATTACCACGCAAAGTTTGGTGCTTGGTCAACTTCTATTGCGAAGGATGGTGAAGAGATTGTCACCAAGGTAGAAATGCCTAATGTACCAGGAGTATCTGAAGTCCTCGAAACGGCTGAAAAGTTTTATAGTTTCGTGGAAGGAAAAACACCAAAGGATAAATCAGCGGCATAGCCGAATTACACAAGTTATAAAGAAAGGCAACCCCCAGCATTATAAAATCCTGGGGGTTAATCTATTTAGAAGTTCCAGGAAATTCCTAGTTCTACTTCGTTTCTACTATCTGTATTAAAATCGTATGATGTTTTACCATAGGCTTCTAAACCTGAACGTAAAACATGTGTTGCTTCTAGTTTAATGTCTGGATGACTTCCGTCGTCCAACACGTCAAATAAAACTAAATTATCACCAGTTAATGTTGAATCATAACCTGTGATCAATGCTCCAACTGAAAAAGTTGTTGCTTCGCCCATAGGCTTCCAATCAAAAGTTGGCTCAACTGTTATGTGATTAGATTCACCGTCTACTTTGTGAAATGCTTTTACTTCTGTGTTTAGCGATAGATTTGATGTTAAATCCACTGCCATAGCGGCTGTTGAAGTCAGTAAGACTACACCAGCAATTAGTATGCTCTTTACCATTCTGTTGTTTTCCTTATTATTTTGTACTAGGTAGGTTGTTCTTGTCTCTCATAGACGAATTTATTTATTCTTTTACTATTTTGTCTATGTCTTTTTGGGTCCACTTGTTCTTTTTGTGATCCCTATCTTTAAACAACAAAGCGGCTCTATCAGCATATAAAGTTTTTGGACAACGATAGTTCTTTAGGGTACTGGCAAACTCTCTTGTGCTATCAACACATTGATAAAAACAATAAAGATCCTCGTCTTTTATGCGTTGAGTCACTAAAGAACACTGTAACATACCTGCCATTGCTAATTCTAAAACCATTCGTATCTCCCTTATTAATTATATTTATTGGATAAGTAATGTATATGTTTAACTGGTTAAAAAATTTCCTAAAGGAATGGGAACAGATAGAACACGAAAGTATTAAAGCAGGTATTATTCACTGTTACAATCCTTACACAGGAATAAGTACTCATGTTGATCAAGAAATTTATAAGAAGTATTTAGATGATAAACAAAGAGCCATTCGAAAAAATAATAGCAAACCTTAAAGATGAAGGCAAGTACAGAGTCTTTAACGATATATTGCGAGAAAGAGGAAACTATCCTAAAGCAATCTGGTATTCTAAATACGCAATAAAAAATATAGTCAACTGGTGCTCTAATGATTACTTAGGTATGGGACAAAATAAAGTTGTTCTCGATGCCATGCACACAGCATTAGATCAAACAGGTGGCGGTTCAGGTGGCACAAGAAACATAGGTGGTACTAGCCATTACCACGTAGCCCTTGAACATCAATTAGCAAAGTTACATAAGAAGGAAACTTCTTTATTGTATACGTCCGCCTATGTCGCAAATGAATGGACGTTGGTCGCACTAAGTACGATCATTCCCGACATTGTGTTTTTAAGTGATAGCAAAAATCATGCATCGCTTATCCAAGGCATTAGACACAGTGGTGCTGAAAAGTTAATCTGGAAGCACAATGACATGGACGATCTCGAGCAGAAACTTAAGACAGTGTCAGGTACGCCTTGTATCGTGTTTGAATCTGTGTATAGCATGGATGGAGACTGTAGTCCAATGCTCGACGTTTGCGAATTAGCGGAAAAATATAATGCCATTACATATATCGACGAAGTACATGCTGTTGGACTATACGGACAGCATGGCGCAGGTAAACTAGAAGAACTTGGTTTACAGGATAGAGTAGATATTGTAAACGGAACGTTAGGAAAAGCCTTTGGTGTTCAGGGCGGATACATCGCCGGGGATGGAGTAGTCATAGACGCAATCCGTTCTGTTGCCTCGGGCTTTATTTTTACAACTAGCACCTCTCCAGTAATTTGTGCTGGAGCATTAGCTAGTATAAAATATGTTATGGACCACAACGAACTAAGAGTACAACATCAAGGAAGAGCAAAAAAATTGAAAGCTATGTTAAGAGATGTAAACATAGAAGTTCTTGATTGTGCTGATACACACATTGTTCCTGTAATGATTCGAGATGCTAAATTATGTAAGAGAATGAGTGATATGTTGTTGACGGACTATAATATTTACATTCAACCAATCAATTGGCCTACTGTAGAAGTGGGCACAGAAAGGTTGCGTGTAACCCCAACTCCTCTTCATACAGATGCTCTTTTGCATGAGTTGGTAGATGCTTTAAGAAAAGTATTCAAACGCACTCAAGAGGGGTGCTTGTAATGAAAGGTATTAAATGAATAAGATTAAAAAATATATATGGATGGGGTTAGGCTTTTTGTCACTAGGTATGGCTTACGTTGGAGTAATTGTGCCAGGTATTCCTTTCTCTATCTTCTTAGTCTTCGCCGCCTATTGTTTTGCGAAGAGTTCGAAAAGAATGCATGATTGGTTATACAATCACAAATACTTTGGTCCGTTCCTCACAAATTGGGTACAGAAAAGAGTGTTTCCTACCAAAGGCAAATATGCTATGATCATTGTTATGGCATCCTCACTTGCGTTTCTTTGGTTCACGACTGAAAATATAAAAGCAGTTGCTTGGAGCGGAGGCTTTATGGCACTGGTTGCTATTTGGGCTTGGCGTTTTCCAGGCACTGTCAAAGAACATAAAGCTAGAATAAAGGCAGGAAAGAAAATAGGATGGTTGAAATAATTGTATTTTATTTCTGCTCCATTTGGAAACTATCTTAAATTTAAAAATACTATAAGTGTTACCGGTACTTGGACAGTGAATCCAAGACCGGGCCTTATGAAACAGTTATTTAAAACATTACGCTACGTCAATACCGAACAAGGCAGGAGTTGGCGCAACAAAATAGGCCTACGCAATCCTGGTTTAAAAGCAGGCATGATGAAAACAAATTATGACCAGGTGTTAAGCGTTGCCGCAATTGACATACAAGATTGGACAATTATTAGAAAGATGATTAGTCCTTACAGATGTATAGAATTAAATGTAAGCTGTCCCAATCTAGATACAAATAAAGACACAACGTCCTGGCTAGAGTTTGATAAGTTTCCAAACCACATGAGGAATAAATGGTGTATAGTTAAAGTTCCTCCAACGTCAACAAATAAATTAATAGATAAAATTGTAGACATGGGTTACAATCAAATACATGCTAGTAATACTTTGTCAACAGAGCAAGGTGGACTAAGTGGAAAAGTTCTTGTGCCATACACTATGAAACTAATTGACTATATCAAGAACAAATATCAGCATGTAGAAGTAATTGCTGGTGGAGGAGTAAATTGTAAACAACAAGCAGAAGCCTATCTCAATGCTGGAGCAGATCACATTAGTATCGGCACAGCCTGCTTTACACCTTGGAAAATCAAAAATATAGTTCGACCAGTGCGTTTAAGTTGACACACAGTTGCGAAATTAGCATGACAGCCTTGCTGTAAAAAAGCACCAAATCCGGTACTTTAAATAAGCCTTTTGTATAAATACGTGTGATAAAGCATATGACTTCCCAAGTTATTACTTTATCAAGAGCGGCATCAGCTCAGAAAAAATGATTGGCGACGTGGAATAGACCGTGGCATATCCCATGCCTTACAAGTGGTACGCTTAATCCAGGTACCGTGGTGACGCCGGAAGAGACCGGGGTATTGCTTTCCTCAAGCATCATGTAAAATAACTTTGGAGACTTCAATGAAAAGATTCTTACGAAATCTTGCGAAGGCTTTCATGAGATCAACGCGGTTTGAGCAAGACATGATGACCTACGCAAAGACAGAATACAAACATGACTGGCAGTATGCTTATAGGCATCTGGTTAACAATGACGGGCATCCGCCCAAACACACATACATAGGAGGAGTAACATTATGACACAGGCAGTTTTAGTAGCCGCACAATGGCTAAACATTCAAGGACTAGTTGATTTAATTAGTGATTGGAAACGTAACAGAGCTCGCAAGGCAATGGAACGTAGAACATTTAACGAACTGAGTGCCTTAACAGATCACGAGCTTCGTGATTTAGGCATCGGACGAACAGACATAAGAAGTATTTCACGAGGCACTTTTTATGATAAAAGAATTAGCAAAGACATAAAAACTAACGATAACTTGAAAGGATGGGTATAATGGCGGCGATTTCAATATTACAGGTTGACAAACCTTTAATTAAAGTATATACTGTGATTAGGAATTCTTTTGTTGCTATATGGTGTGGTATCATAGCGGCAGGAGAAATAGCTGGACGCTCTAGAGCGGCGGCTGAATTAACAAGGCAAGGCTATCATAAAGAAGCAAAGGCACTAATGATTGAACTTAAAGAACTTAG
>TARA_B100001057_G_scaffold345761_2_pt1 | contig 10731 bp, 10 predicted proteins | sample TARA_B100001057 | Tara Oceans TARA_B100001057 (sample SAMEA2621839) | marine metagenome | biome: marine biome (ENVO:00000447); feature: surface water layer (ENVO:00002042); material: "saline water (ENVO:00002010), including plankton (ENVO:xxxxxxxx)" | depth 5 m | reverse complement strand
ACTATTATAGTTGTTATTGCTATTGCTGTCAAGAGTGGACCCATTATTTTTCCCTTCTAATTATTATCGTTGAAGTCATCGTATAAACTATATTTGGCAGTAAGTTCTTCTCCTGCCTTGATAGGTTTAACAGTCATAAAATATTTTACTGGCAGTTGATGCCAGAAGCCTGCAACATTTTTACAATTAGGATTATCTGAGTGATTATAAAATGCTCCTAAGGCAGTTCTAATAGCACCATGCGGAAAATTTTTATTTAGGATATGCACGATACCTAGTATGACATCTGCATCAAAATCTTTGGTGGCAAATACACCTAAGCCTTGCACATTAGACTCCTTAATTGTTATTCCGTTAGGCAATGGTTTGTACATTAATCTTTCCTATAGTATTCTTGACCTATACCACTTAATATTAAAATGATATAAAGTGGAATCCACCACCAACCATTAATCATATTTGTTAAATGTAAAGCCATTAACACAATACCGGTCAGTCCAGTAGTGTTCAGTCCTTTGCTTCGTATTTCTGGAATTCTCATATCTTAAGTATATGATGTATTTCTTAATTTGTCAAGAATTATTCTACTAATGCAGTTTGATTTGAATCCGTTTTTCTGGTAATGGCATCAGTAGGTTTTTCTTTTGATGTGCCCAAAACCGATTTGGCTTCCACTGCTCGTACAACCACTTTGCCTTTTGAATTTTCTAATGTTATTCCTCTAGTCCATCTGCCATGTTCCACCAGAATCCAATCTCCTATCTCATAGTCATCTGTGTTTTCATGACCTTTGGCAATCACTTTGCCCCATCTTGGATGTATACCTCTTGCGATACCATCATCACCTGGTATTATGATTCCTCCAGATGTTTTCTGTTCACCGAACTCCATCTCGGTTACAAGTACTCTATCATGAATTGGTCTGAGGTCTTCTGCTTGGTAGACTCTAACAGTGGACATTATTCGCTATCTTTTTTTACAAAATTTCCGTCTGCGTCTTCAACCCAATCCTCTTTTACAGTTTCTTCATGAGTGTGTGGTTTATCACCATCTGCATGACTATGAGTTGTAACGTTGTCATGTGTATGTTCAACTGGTGCTTCTCCATCTGCTTTGTTTCTTGAAGGAACTTTAGTTGGATTGTCTCTGTAGTAGTCAGCAAGAACTTCTTCTCTTTTTTTGATAATTTTGCCACCTGGGCCTAATTCATCACCTCTAGCATTTACTTTGGCATTGCCAACTGCTTGAGTTAATTCATTACGTTTTCTTAAAAGATCCATGTCAACATTTTTACCTTGCATGGTTTTATATGTTCTTCTGCCTGTTTGTTTAACCGCCATTAGTTGTTCTCCTATTATGTATGTATTTATCTAAGGAACTCTCTCCAGTCTAAGCCATATTGAATTGAATCAACTTTATGTACTCCCAAAAGGAATAGTACATAACTTGCTACCGAACTGCCTCTGCCTACACCCCATACAATCTTGTTTTGTTTCATAAACGTTACCAAAAAGTGTAGAAATTTCAATAAATTCATCATTTCCATTTTTTTAAAAGCATCTAATTCATCTTTTACTCTTTGTTTATTTGCTTCTATATCTGGACACATCTGATCTATATATTTTTCTATATCGAAGTTTTTAAAACTATTTGGCATAAACCATTCTGTTTGCAACAGTTTATCAAACTCTTCTCTGCCAATATCTAGTTGTTCATAAAATTTTATTGCTGGTCCTTGTCCAGATTCTTTTACAGCACTGTTGAACTGCGTGGTTTCTTCATTCTTTTCCGCATACACTTTGAACAAAGTGTCTAATTTACCTTTGTACACAAGATCCATCAAATCCTGTGTGCCATACTTAGGCAATCCTAAAGAATCAATCTGCATATGTAATTGTAACTGATTTTGACTAATAAGTCAATGATCTTCTTGCTTTGGTTTTTAATTTGGATACCAATTTGCGTTTGAATTTCTTTCTACCAGATTTTAATTGATGTATTTTTTGTGCTGTATTTGTTTTTTGCATTCTTTATATTACTCGACATTTATTAAATTGTCAAGATCTTTTCCAGAATTTTTTTGAAGTTCCTGTTGTTCTTTGTACCAACGCATTTTAAGTTCTTCTTGGAAGTCTATAATAAAAAAATTCAATTGTTTTTGGAGTTCCGGATTACGAGCCTTAAGATATTTGGTTCTTAACTCTTGCAATTTCTTTTCTATTTCTGCTGTTGGAATTTCTTTCAGGTCTTTTGTGAAAGGATGAAACATAACATCTTACGAAAATTGACCTACGTATCTAGCAAATACAGTTACACCTTTATCGTAACTGAAGAATTCAACTACTCTAGGATTAGTTGTACTGTCTGCTAAGAATGGGTCTGGCATACCAGCATCTTTTTTCAATGTGCCACCGTTCACTGCCCAAGTAATTGTTCTGTCACCACCTGACTTAAGAATAGATACAACAACACTTTCTAAAGCAGTGTTCTGATTGCTGAAGTCTGCAAGTGTTAATGTAACATTTGAACCTACTATGATTGTTTGGAAATTTCCATTAGCAACACTGATGTTTTGATCAGTTGTAACAGATCCCATATCATGAGTTTTTGTGAAGTTTGTTTTGAATAATGCACCACTTATTTCATTTCCAGAAAAATTGTTATTTGCATTTAATTTTGCTGAATTTGTTTGTAGTGTTGTTATTTCTGATTTAGCCGCAACAAAGTTTGATTTCACTGTGTTGAAATTATCTCTAAATCCTTGGCTATTGTTGTCCTGTCCAGCCACTGGAAATGTTGCGTCTATGCTAGTATCGTCTATTGTGCTTGCCATAATTTATATCCTACTGTTATTTACCTTATATGTTATACTGATAGTTAGGAAAGAGTACGTATTGTTCTGTATTATCTCCTGTTGTGCCGTCTACAATGTATCTATCCAATTCAAAATTGATATTTCTTATATCAAAATTGCTGTTTTTGATAGCCAATGCCACACTTTCACCTTGTCCTGGTTTACAATAACAAAGTGGAACTGAAGGTGTATATCCTAGTGCAGATAGACTGCCTGTTTGTGCTGTACGCATCCAAAGTGGTAATAATCCTCCCTCAGTTGTTCCTAATACTTTTACTTTTTCTCTCATATTTGTGATATTACTGATATATCTTACATCTTCATCTGTTGCACTTGCATTCAACAAGTTGCTGTCTACTTTGATAACATCTCCTTTGGGTCTAAATCTATAAGGATCAGCATTTAATTGTTCAACTGTTCCAACTAAAAGATCAGGACCATTCTGTACATCAACAAATAATTGACCATTTGGAACATCAATTAATAATCTACCTGTACGTGTCAATACTTCTAAACTTGTCCCCACAGCAGATACCTGTGCCTGTGTATCACCTTGGAAGAATATTGTGTAAACACTTCCACCAACATTTAATTTTGTGCTGTCATCAGTAACTTCAAGTTGTGTTTGATTTACACGTAATCTATTGAGTGCTTTAAGGTCTAATTTTTGTTTTGTGTTTCCAGTATTGCTGTCAGCAGGATCTATTACTTCTGCATACACAACATCATAAGCCACAGTGTTAGTTCCTTCGTATTTTGCTTCAGCAGTTTTTATTGCACCAAAGTTATATCTTTTTCTTTTATGATTGCTTGATACTGCCGTAACGTAATTTGCAACATTTTTCTTTTCAATTCCAGAGTACATTAACATTTTTAATTCTTTTTGCAATCCGAAATCGTTGTCTGTGGGTCTATAAATTTTTTCTGGATCAAAAATGTTAGGATTACTGATAAAATCTTTAAAATACTCTCTTTGAGTTTGTTTTAAGAAAGGTCGTGCATATAAATCTGTAAATTCTAATGTTGTTGTTTTTTGCACACCAATTTTAAATGTTCTTTCAACAGAACTGAAACCAAATCTATCTTGTGCTCTTACTGTGAATGAATAACTTTCATCTATTGTAGTTGTGCCACCGTCTAAAGTAAAACTGCCATTGTCAAATGATGTAATACCTGGCAGTGTTCCGTCAGGATATAATCTAACTTTGCCAATAATTTCACCGTTTATTGTTAAACTTAATCCTGGTGGCAATCTTCCACTTGTTAAAATATACTTCATTTTTGCATCTGGCACTGTGCTTGTTGCATCTAGTTTCAAATGACTCATTAAATTTGCTTTAAGTGTTCCTAATGCAGAAGCAGTAGTCCAAGTAATTGTGCTGTCTACTTCTCCTAATACTTTTACTGTGAATGTTTTACTTTTTCTTGGTTCCGTGTCTGTACTTTTCAATAAAATATCTAAGGTAGTGACTTCATTTTTAAATGCACCAATGCTTATATTTTGTCCGTTTACAAATCCTGATTGTAATGGAATGTTTAAAATTAATTTCTCCATTGCAGTGGCACTTGCTATGCCTTGATCTTGTGGTTGACCTTCACTTAAAACAGTTTGAATATCATCAATCACATAATCGACATTATTAATTCTTAATGTTCTTGTTTTGTATTTGTCTTTGTCAACTCTGTTGTAAACAAAAATTTCATTGTTTGCTCTTGTGATTAAGTTTTGTATGCCATTTCTATAAGGTACAGGTTCATAAACTGTGCCTGTGTACACTAATAAATCATTGCTGACTAAAGCCGAACTTAAAGTTAACACATCATATCTTTGATCTGAACCGTCAACACCTGATATTGTGTATTCTGTTTTGTTAATTGTAATTTTTTTATTGACTAGACTTTGTAAATCATCTAATCCATCACTTGCATCTGTTGAAAGTTTAACAATTTTAACTTGATCCAATCCTTGTTGTGTGTCTTCAAACGGAAAAATACTTACTGAAACTAAATCGGAACCTGTTCCTGATCTAATTGCTGTGACTGTAAATTTATATTCTTTTGTTATTGCTGGTTGATATGGAACTCTGCCTGCAATTTCTCCTGTTGCAGAATCTAAAGATGTTCCTTCAGGTAAAACACTGTCAGAATTATCACTATTTTGTCTTTCAAGTATATAGTTTACCTGTCCTGGTATTGTGTTTGGATCATACAGTTCTAAATATATTGTTACATAGTTGTTTGCTCTTCTAAAACCTAAGTCTGCTGGAGTTAACCATTGTGGATTTCGTAAGAACGTTCCATCTGATGTGAATACACCTGTACCCACTTGCATGATAGTATTGTCTGCTCTTAAAAAATCATCTCCTACAACAAATATTTGAAAATCTCTGCTTGTTGTTGAATCTCCATCTGTTACATTTACAGTAAAAGAATAATATCTGTTTAATTTTCTTTGATTACGAGTTGTTACTCCTTGATTGTATAATTCTTGAAATTCTTTAATGTCGAAATAAAAACTTTGATTTGCAACTGAACCTGATAAACCAAAATCAAATGGAGAAGATGCATAATCGTTTGAATCATAATAACCTGTGCTAGAAGCAATGTCCAATGCAAGTATTGGATCTACTAATCCTGAAATTTTTCCTGTGCTTGATAGAGTAAGTCCTGGTGGTAATGTGCCACTGCCTTCTGGAATATAATATTCTAGTGTGGCGTTTGCACTTAAATCTGCGTCTATGGCTTGTAATTGATAATCAACATAAGCACTGTCTAATATAAACAATTGGCTACTACCTCCTACTGGCAATAAACCTGTTGGTGTTATCCATGTAGGTGCATCTGGACCTTCTATGTTTACTGTGAAAGTTCTATCTTGAATGCCTGTGTCATGCTTTGCTCTTAAACAAAATTCGTATTGTGTTGATCTACTTACTTGAAATGGTGTACCTGTTATATTGGAACCTTCCAATCTCAATCCAGGTGGTATTGTGCCTGCTATTTTTTGAATTGTGTCTGCACCACTAATAGGTAATGCTATGGTTGTAGGCACTTTTTCTTGAAATGTGCCGAGATTGTGTCCTGTTTGTACTGTCCATAAATCATGCATGATATAGATATTTATCTGGATGTAAAAAGTGGATTAGATAGAACCTAAGTTTACTGTCTGTGAAGCAGGAGCAGTAAAAGTACCCATATTAACCGGATTGAATGATTCTACCCACTCTAATATGTTGTTTATGTTGCCGTCCATATTACCAAAGTCAAAACCTACTAGACTGTCTAAATCTGTTATGTCTTTGGATTTTAATAAACCATTAAAATTTGTTGCTGTGACTGTGCCAACGCCTGTGATATCATAACCACCACCAGTTAAATTTGCACCTAGTGTTGGTGTTAATTCATTTGCTAATTGACTGTCTATGGTTAATGTTGCTCCTGAACCTGATGTTCTTGTTCCACCTGTACCAGTGAATGTTACATTACCTTGTGCACCAATTGGAGTTAATGATCCACTTTGTGTGCTCAAGAAGATTGTAACAATACCTGAAGAAGTGATTGTTATTTGATTAGCATCATTACTGAGTGAAATGTTTGGACCTGCTTTTAAACTTTTAAAATTTAAATTGTCGTTGGTTTTGTCTGCAAATACTCCAGCAGTTGTGGCATCATCTGGTAATTTGTTTGAAGCAGTTGTGCTTTCAGGTGTTCGAATATATAATTCGTTAAAGTTGTTATTAACTTTGATAAAGGCTTCTCTTAAATCATCACCTGTGCCATCGTTTGCTAGTGTTCCAATATTGATTGTGCTCTGTACCATAACTGTATTTATCCTTTGCGTTTCCGTCTAGGTCTTGGATACACAGGGCCTGAAATTGGGCGTTTACCTTGTGTGTGCTTCCTATCAAAACTATGTGCATTATGATATGCCCTTTTATTTGTGGTTCCTAATAAATCTAAAAATCTTAATCCACCATTTGCACTCAAATAACCATTCTGAATATGATTAAGTACATTTTGGGTGCCTGCTATTTCATTGTTGGAATAATTAGTAGAAGCAGAAGGAACAGCACTCCAAGTTGTAGAACTTACATCTTTAATTATTTCTTGTGCTTCTGAAAGTAAGATTTGTTTTGCTTGATTAGGCGTAGGATACTGACCATTGTAAGTGTAGTATCTTTCCAATAAACAAGCCATTTTGCCTACAACAGTAGGAGTAGCACAACTGGTTCCGCTGAAATTTCCAAATCTGTATCCATCGCTATATTGTAAACTTGGATATGCTGTCCAAGTATAAGCGCCTAAGCCAACTATATCTATACCAGGTCCTCGAACTGTGTATGAATCTAGCACAGGATGAGTTTCTGAATTCTGTCCTGCGGCAACATCAATACCTTTTTCAGAACCAATTGGATTGTAACTGTAAAATGGAAACCATTGCGATGTTGAAGTTGTGGTCTTTGTGACGTCGCCGTCTGCGGTGACACTGTATTCAGTAATTGTGCCTGAAGTTGTACAATAAGTTCCTTGAAATCTTGAATCAGTATACTTCACATATACTCCACTATCATTTCCAGCGGCATTCATATTGATAATACCTGCGTCCCATGCCGCTTCTAAAGCCGTGTTCAATGCAGAAAAAACAGCCTGCACAGGAAAAACACAACACCAATTCCATGTGGCAGTATCTGGATCTAAAACTTTGAAAGGCATTATGCCATTGTTTACAAATGATGTAAAGTCAGTTCCCCAACTACCGCCTGGTCTATTAATTGTTCCTGATGGAGTTGTAATACTTTGAACATCATCTATTAAAACTGCTCTTGCTCTGTTTCTTACATATTGATATTCAGCAATCATAATAGTTGGATTTTTTACACCAGTTGTTGGGTTAACACTTTTATTGTTGTGCCATGCAGTGATGGCATTGATACATTCAACTGTTCCATCACCTGTAACCAAGTAAGCGGCTCTTAAATTGGCTTTTTTAGCAAAACCACATATAGACCCACCTGACGCACTTAATACTCCTGCTCCATGGTCACTTACACAACTATTGCTAGTGATCTGATTATTACTTGCTTCTTCTAAATCTTGCCAATTCATTGGAATCCATCTGCTAGTGCCTGGATTATCTGGATCGTCAAAATCAGGATGTGAATCATGATAACCTACACGTGATGAATTAACAGGACCCACTTCAAGTGTCACGATGTCAACGTGCTTTCCTGTCCATCTACTTTGATAAGTTGCATTTGAAATGGTGTTAGTTTGATCATTTGCTCCAACAGTTTGTGAACTTTGTATTATATCTGTGTCAACGTAAAACTGTAAAGGCATATAATCAGCGCCATTATTGAAGGTTCCTAGTGTGCTTGTACTTGACCAGACATTTTTGGTTATGCTATGAAACGCAGGTAAACTGGCTGGAAAGGCTTGCAATCTTTCTTCTACTTTTACTATCCTTGGGTCTTGTTTGAATGTTTCTAAAAAACTATCTTCAACATTCATGCAGATAAGTGTTGGCATTTCAGACATCATGTTCCACCAGTCAGCCTGAGTATCGCTATCGAAACTGTCTACGAATGCTTGTTTGTCTGTGTTAGCAACAAGCACCACATCGTATATCTGTTTCATATTAATCCTCCAAACGAAGAAGTGTTAACGTGATAGTAAATGTTGTGGACCCGCCACTTAAATTTGTTACTCTTATTGGAATATCAGTTGTTGGACTTGATTCATTGTTAAAGCCGCCTACAAATGGTGACATTAAAACTGTATCTGCACCAGTTGTAATTATTTCTGCAACAACACCTGCATCAGGAGCCGGATCAACACCTTGTGTTCTACTTACATCTGCTCCTCTACTTGCTGTGTCTGTGTAAAGTCTCACCCAAGAAGCCGCAGTGGTTTGAATTTTGTATAATGCATATGTTTTAAATCCAGTAATTGTAGCATCAGTAGATGAATTATTTGTTATGCTTCCAGTGGTTACGTTTGCAGTTGTTCTTGTACGACTAGCAGATATTGTTACTGTATCGCCTGTTATTGATGTAGCAATATCATTGCCTCCTGCTACCGTAAGTGTATCAGTTTGTGTGTTTGCCGTTGTAGAACCTGAGTCACCTGCTACTGTGGCAAAAAGATTTTGACTTCCGCCACCACCGCCACCACCTGTGTAATTGATGGTAAGTGTTGAACCTGTAATGCTTGTTGATATATCTGTTCCACCTTGAATATTAAATTCATCAGTTGCCGCCGCCGCAACATAAGAACCTGAATCACCATTGAAAGTTTCAAACAAGTTTTGATTTACGTTTGGTGATGTGTTTGTAATTGAAATTGTATCAGTTGTAGGATTTGCATTAATACTTACACCTGTGCCTGCTGTGAAAGTTAATGTGTCAGTGTTTGAATCTGCTACAATGTTTGATCCTCCGCCTGTAACAGCAACTTCAGAGAATAAATTTTGATTTCCACCTGATGCTGTTGAATTAATTGTAACTGATTTCGCTGTATTATCTGTTGTAATAGATACATTTGTTCCTGCTACAAAAGTCAACACTTCATTTGTACTTGCTGTTGTAACAGTAGGTTGTCCGCTGACAGCCACATTTGCAAAAATATTCTGATCAACATTAGGTGTCGTGTTTGTGAATGTTAATTCTTTAGTTGAATTGTTTAAAGAAAAATCTATTCCACCACCACTTAATAAAGTTAAATTTGTACTTGCAGTTGCAGGTGTGATTAGATTTCCACCATACTGAATACCAGCAAAAATATTTTGATCAACGTTAGGTGCACTGTTTGTGATTGTAATTTCATCACTTGTAGCATTTCCTAACACACTTATTCCTGTGCCTGCAACAAAAGCCAAAGTGTCTGTTGGTGTATCTGCTGTGATTGTTTGTCCACCTGCTAATACATTTAAGAAAATATTTTGGTCCACATTTGGAGAAGTGTTTTCAAATGATATTGTGTCAGTTGCCGCATTGCCAGTAATTGCTATTCCTGTGCCTGGTGCAATATTAAGTGTATCAACATTGGAACTTGCTTGAACTCCACCACCTGTTGTGATTGTGATTGTTTTGTATGCATGGTTGTCGGCAGTTGCCAAACCTGCACCTGTATAATCAATTACAAGTTCACCTGAACCATTTACTGCTGTTGAAATTTCTGAACCACCTTTAATTTTTAAATTTTCTGTTAAACCTGTTGCAGTTTTTGTTCCTGTATCACCATCAACACTTGTGAACAATGCTGTAATTGATGAACCAATTGTGATCTGATCTACTGTTGTACCTGCACCTGATCCTGTTCCTGCAATTGAAATATGTCCTGCACCTGCTATGAATAATGTATCGTTAGGATCATCTGCAATCATCTGTACGTTTGCTTCTTGAGTTCCAATAGCAATAGTTTCAAAATTGTTTGACGCTCCACCTGATGCACCCACGTATTCCACAGTCAATACATTGTTTGTGATTGATGTACTAATACCCGTTCCACCAATAATGCTTAAACTGTCTGTGGTGTTTTGTGCTGTTCTTGAACCTGTATCAGCAGAAACAGATTGAAATAAACTTTGATCAACAAAGGTGTTGTCAATTTGAACTGTTCTGTTAGCAACATTTGGTGTTAATGAAATACCTGAACCTGCGTTGAGTGTTAATGCATCTCCTGTTGAAGTGGCATCAACATTAGATGAACCAACAATAAATCTTCCAAATGCGTTTGCTAGTGTTTGTGTGTTGTTGATTACAAAACTGGTGTCATTTGTTCTTGTGACAGATATATTTGTACCAGGTGTAACTTTTACATCATCAGTTGCGCCACCTGAACTTGTCAATCTCATCACAACATCACCATCACCATCT
>TARA_B100001057_G_scaffold5408_1_pt1 | contig 10733 bp, 8 predicted proteins | sample TARA_B100001057 | Tara Oceans TARA_B100001057 (sample SAMEA2621839) | marine metagenome | biome: marine biome (ENVO:00000447); feature: surface water layer (ENVO:00002042); material: "saline water (ENVO:00002010), including plankton (ENVO:xxxxxxxx)" | depth 5 m | reverse complement strand
CTAATTAAAGATTTAAGCTAATTTGATTGTTGAAATTTGACTCATCACTAGTTGAGTTTTTGTCAATGGTAAATTTTACTAAATTTTCACCATCAGTTTCTTTGTTTGAAATCTCAATATCAATAATTTTCTTTTTTGAAAGAATTTTTCCTTTTGCATTTTGACTTTTAACTGAAATAAAATTAAGTAGTTCAATGTATAAAAATTGTCTGTCTTTTCCTGCCTCTTTCTTAAAAGTTAATTTTGCAACAGGATTGAGTAAAGTTGTAACATTTTCTAAATAACTGTCTTTTATTCCACTAAATAATAAGGCCGGTTTTGAAACAATCTCAGCTTTAAATCTTTTTAAATAAAATAAATTCTTTAAACCATCAAAGTAAATAATACTTATAACTTTTTCGGGGTCATATTTTTCTATTAGTATTAAATCATCACTAAAATGATTGATTAATTCATATGATTTAAATTCCATAACACCTTTCTGATTAATAGTTATAATTCTATCATCAGATGAAAACTCTCCTAGATACTCTCCCCGATTATCCACATTTAGTCTATTTACTGAATTATCATACCATATTTTTCTGGCTTGTAGAGTAGATATTCCTGATTCTTTAAGATCTACTCTTTTCACAGATTTTTTGGTAACTATATTTCCAATAGATGATCTTCCTTTAATAGAAATTTTTGAGAAGTCAATTTCTAGTTTTAAATTTTTTATGTTTTTGATTGCTCTTAAATGAATGTTTACTTTTTCGGCTTCTCCATTAGGGTTAACAGTTAAATACAAGATATTGTCATTACTCTCATTTTTGCATAATTTATATTCTTTGTTTCTCGTTATAGATTTGACCGCAAATCTTTTAATGTAAGTATTTACAGATTTACTGTCTTTATAGATCATATTGTATATAGTTCTATCATCATTTTTCTTAAAAACATAGCAATGAATAATATCTTTACCAACAAATACTTTTTTGTCAACTTTAACAATCTTTAAGATTCCATTTTTTCTAATCACAATGATATCATCAATATCAGAGCAATCAGAAACAAATTCATCCTTTCTCATGTTGGTCCCAATAAAACCTTCTGACTTATTAACATAAAGTTTTTTATTTGACGCAACAACTTTTACTGCATCAATATTTTCAAACGTTTTTATGACAGTTTTTCTTTTTTTGTCAGCACCAAATCTTTTCTTCAAATTTTTGAAATAATCAATACAAAAATCATCTATATTATTTATGTTATTTTTTATTTCTAGTATTAATGATTCAATATTTTTAATCTCATCTTGTGCTTTATTAATATCAAACTTTGTTATTCTTTTTATCTTGATTTCAGTAAGACGTATTAAATCATCAATATTTATATCTTTTTTTAGATGATTAGTAAAAGGCTTTAAGATAATATTAATAGTACTTAGTACTTTATCCCAATCTTCAATTTCTTCAATATTTCTGTAAAGCCTATTTTCAATAAAAATTCTTTCGAGCGATAAATTGTGCCATTTCTTTTCATTTTCAATCAATCTGTGATTAAGTTCTTTTAGTAGTAATGACTTAGTGTTTTTAGTTGATATTTTCAATAGTTCAGATACTCCAAAAAAAACTGGCTTGTTATCCATTATAACACAAGATAATGGTGATATTGATACCTCACAATCTGTAAATCTATAAAGTGCATCTATTGTTTTTTCTATTGAAACTCCTGGGGGAAGTGTAATTAATATCTCAACATTTTCAGCAGTATTATCATCAACTTTTTTAATTTTAATCTTACCCTTGTCATTAGCTTTTAAGATGCTATTTATCAGATTTCCACTATTAACAGAATACGGTAGTTCAGTGATTATAATTGAATTTTTTTCATGTTTATTAAGTTTCGCCCTTACTCTTACTTTACCTCCTCTTTTACCATCTTTATACTGAGAAAAATCAGCAAAACCTCCAGAATAAAAATCGGGATATACTGTAGTAGATTTTCCTTTAATAATCTTTATTGATGCATCCAATAATTCATTAAAATTATGAGGTAATATTTTTGTAGATAATCCAACAGCAATGCCTTCAACTCCTTGATTTAATAAAAGTGGGAATTTAATTGGTAAAATTTTAGGTTCATCAGACCTACCATCATAGGATTTAACCCATGATGTAATATTTCGATTATAGACAGTTGCTAAAGCAAATTCAGTAAGTCGAGTTTCAATATACCTTGGTGCTGCAGCTTTATCACCAGTAGCAACGTTACCCCAATTACCTTGTTTATCTAATAGTAAATCCTTTTGTCCAATTTGTATAATTGACTCCCCAATTGAAGCATCTCCGTGAGGATGATATTTCATTGTATTTCCAATAACATTTGCAACTTTATGGTATCTTCCATCGTGTAATTCTTTCAGAGAATGAAGTATTCTCCTTTGAACAGGTTTTAAACCATCCAAAATATTAGGAATTGCCCTTTCTAATATTACATATGAGGCATAATCAAGAAACCAATCTTTATATAAGCCAGAAAGTGGTTTTATATTTAAAAAATGATTATCCATAATTTTTATTAATTAGTGAATCTATTTCTTTAATTTTTGAAGTACTAAAAAACCTTAATTTAATTCGATAAACGTTATTTTTTTTTCTTTGAGATTTTATTCTTAATATAATTATTGATGGGTTAAATAGATTAACAAAAAAATTAAATCGTTTTACTACATAAATCTCATCAATCATCTCTTTTAGTATATCAATTTCAGTTTTTTTTCTTTGAAAAAATATTTTTTTTGAGGTAATTTTTAGATAATTTTTATTTAAGTCAATATTTGTCAATCTAATTAAAAAAATTACAGAAAATGAAATTATGGACGTTGTAGCTATAAATATTAATTGATAATAATTTTCTATAAAATCGTCAATATCCGTGTACTTAATAATTTTTTCAGAAACAAAAAAAACTAGATTACAAATAAAAATTATGACTGAAATTAGTGATAAAAAATTTATTCTATTGTAGTTTGTAATAATCATTAATTTAAACTTTCTTCTATTTTAAGATTATTAATTATAAATTGCTGGCGATCTAACGTGTTTTTTCCCATATAATACTTTAACACATCATCTATACTAGTTTCTTTATTAATAATAACTGGATCAAGTTTCATATCCTTACCAATAAAATTTTTAAATTCATTGGGTGAAATTTCACCTAATCCCTTAAATCTAGTTATTTCAAAATTTTTGCCAATTTTTTCAATTGCATTTTGCTTTTCCTGCTCAGAATAACAATATATGGTAGTTTTCTTATTTCTCACTCTAAAAAGTGGTGTCTGCAAAATAAAGACATGTCCATTTTTAACCAAGTCAGAGAAAAACTGAAGAAAAAAAGTTAAAATTAGAAGTCTGATATGCATTCCGTCTACATCGGCATCAGTTGCAATAACAATTTTATTATATCTCAGCTCATCTATCCCGCTTTCAATATTGAGGGCTGATTGAAGCAAATTAAATTCTTCATTTTCATAGACTATTTTCTTGGAAAGTCCAAAGGAATTTAATGGTTTTCCTCGCAAGCTAAATACAGCTTGAGTATTTATGTTTCTTGTTTTGGTAATAGAACCTGATGCAGAATCACCTTCTGTTATGAAAATCGTTGAATCAAGTCTTTCCTCTTTGTTAAGATCGTTATAGTGAACTCTGCAATCACGTAGCTTTTTGTTATGAATACTAGCCTTCTTAGCACGCTCTTTTGCAAGTTTTTTGATACCTGACATAGCTTTTCTTTCATTTTCAGCTTGTAAAATTTTACTTTGTATTGACTTTGCTGTTTCAGAATTCTTATGCAAAAAATTATCTAAATTGGATTGTATGAAATCATTAATGAAAGAATTTATAGTAATTCCATTTGGTTCAATTTCGGTCGAACCAAGCTTAGTTTTAGTTTGAGATTCAAAAACAGGATCCATAACTTTGATACTGACAGCAGCACTAATTGATTGTCTAATGTCATTTGCATCGTAATTTTTACCAAAAAAATCTCTTATTGTTTTTACAATAGCTTGTCTAAACGAATTTTGATGAGTACCACCTTGAATTGTGTGTTGTCCGTTTACAAAAGAAAAATACTGTTCGGTATATTTATTTTTTATGTGAGTGATTGCTACTTCTATGTCATTTCCTCTTAAATGAATAATTGGGTATAGTGTATCACTATCTATATTATCTTTTAATAAATCTAAAAGACCATTATTTGAAAAGAATTTATTGCTATTGTAATTAATTGTTAAGCCTGTGTTTAAGTAACAATAATTCAAAACCATCTTTTCAACATACTCATCTAAAAATCTGTAATTACCAAAGATTTGATTATCGGGTACAAAAACAATTTTAGTTCCCTTTCTAGATGAATTACTAATAATTTTTTCATCAACATTTAAACTTCCTCTAGTAAACTCAATTGATTTACTTTTACCATCTCTTATAGATTTGATATTAAAATAAGATGAAAGTGCATTTACTGCTTTGGTGCCTACTCCATTTAATCCAACAGATTTTTTAAAAACTTTTGAATCATATTTAGCTCCAGTATTTATTTTAGAGACACAGTCAATTAATTTTCCAAGTGGGATACCTCTTCCGAAGTCCCTGACTGTTACTTTATTATCTTTAATTGAAACATCAATAGATTTACCATTTCCCATTACATATTCATCAATTGAATTATCAATTACTTCTTTTAGTAAAATGTATATGCCGTCGTCTTGAGATGAGCCATCACCCATTTTTCCAATATACATTCCGGGTCTGAGTCTGATATGCTCTTTCCAATCTAAAGAACGAATACTTTCCTCAGTATATAGATTTTTTGACATAAAGATTATTCATATACAAATATAAATTTACTAGATAAAGTAAAAATTATAGTTATTTAGTTTTTTTAACAGATTTATTAACTAAAATTTTAAGATTTAAACATTAAATCTAAAGTGCATTATATCACCGTCTTTTACTACATAATCTTTTCCTTCAACTCTTAACTTTCCATTTTCTTTACATTTTATTTCATTTCCATAAAAAACATAGTCTTTATATGAAATTACTTCAGCTCTAATAAAACCTCGTTCAAAATCTGAATGTATAACTCCAGCTGCTTTTGGAGCTATGGTATTTTTTCTAACAGTCCAAGATCTAACTTCCTTTTTACCAGCAGTGAAAAAAGTTTCTAATTTAAGAAGTTCATAGCATGTTGAAATTAGTTTATTGAGACCAGATTCACTTAATCCCATTTCTTTGAGAAAAACTAGTTGATCTTCTGTTGACAAATCAATAATCTCAGATTCAATGGAAGCAGCAATAAGAATAATTTTGTCATTTTGGTTTAAGTATTTTCTGACCGAATCTACATAATGATTACCATTTACTACTGAATTTTCATCGACATTGCAAACATATAATATAGGTTTTTCTGTTAATAGATTATATGAGCTAATTAATTCAATTTCATCATGACTTAAGTCTAAATTTATAATCAAATTACCTGAACTTAGGTCATCATAAATTTTGGATAACTTATCTTTTTTAATCATTGCATCCTTGTTACCAATTTTTATTAGCTTATTATTTTTCTCAATCGCTTTTTCAATTGTTTCCATGTCTTTAAAAATAAGTTCGGTGTTAATGATTTCTAAATCTCTAACTGGATCTGTATTTCCTTCGACATGAGTTATATTGTCATTATCAAAACATCTTAAAACATGGATTATTGCATTAGTTTCTCTAATATTTGATAAAAATTTATTACCTAAACCTTCGCCTTTACTTGCTCCTTTGACAAGACCTGCAATATCATAAATCTCAATATTTGTATTTATTTTTTTTTCGGGTTGAATTAAATCATTTAATTTATCTAATCTTTTGTCAGGGACTGGAATAATACCCAAATTTGGTTCAATTGTGCAGAAGGGATAATTTTCAGATTGAGCTTTCTTAGATGATAAACAATTAAAAAGTGTTGACTTTCCAACATTAGGAAGGCCAACTATGCCACATTTTAATCCCATTTTTTTTAGCAAAGATATGACGTAATAATATAACTTGTCAATAAAACGTTAATAAATGGCCTTTTTTTTTTTTTTCAAATAATGAATAATAATATCGTAATTATAAATTTGTTTGAATGAAGTTAGAAAAATTAAATAACATATGTAGTCAAGTAAGAAGAGATATTCTTAGAATGGTTCATGCTAATAATTCTGGACATCCTGGCGGTTCTTTAGGATGCGTAGAGTATTTTGTTTCTCTTTATTTTGTTCTTTTGAAAACAAAATCTCAATTTGATATGAATGCGATAGATGAAGACGTGTTTATACTTTCAAATGGCCACATATCTCCTGTCTATTACTCAGTTATGGCGAGAAAAGGATTATTTGACTTAAAAGAACTTTCAACATTTAGATCAATTGATAGTAGACTTCAGGGACACCCAACACCTCATGAGGGACTAGAAGGAGTAAGAATAGCATCTGGTTCATTAGGTCAAGGGATGTCTGTAGCTATAGGCTCTGCAATTACTAAAAAATTAAACAACGAAAAAAATATAATTTATTCATTACACGGTGATGGTGAATTACAAGAGGGACAAAATTGGGAAGCAATAATGTATGCCTCTGCAAATAAAGTTGATAACATAGTTGCAACAATTGACTACAACAAAAAGCAAATTGATGGTTCAACTGATGATGTTTTACCACTGGGGAATCTCAAATCTAAATTTGAATCTTTTGGATGGAAGGTATTGGAGGAAGAAAATGGCAACAATATTGAATCAGTTATTTCAGTACTTAATAAAGCTAAAACTCATTTATTTAAAAACATACCTATTGTAATACTTTTGCATACTGAAATGGGTAATGGTGTTGATTTTATGATGGGTACTCACAAATGGCATGGTTCTGCACCAAACGACGAGCAATTAGCTTTAGCTTTATCTCAAAATAAAGAAACTCTAGGTGACTATTAAAAAAGTCCTACTCATAATTATTTTTACTTTTTCAAGTATACTCTCCTTTTCTAATAACTATGAAATTGGAAATGAAAGAAGTAGAATTCTTTTCATTGTTGACGCTTCACAATCTATGCTTGGTAGATGGCAAAGTGGCAGAAAAATTGATATTGCAAGGAATCTTCTAAATGTAATGCTTGATAGTTTGAAAAATATAGAAAATCTTGAAATTGGTTTAAGAGTATATGGTCATCAGAAGGGGTACCCACCTCAGGACTGTGACGATTCTAAACTTGAAGTTAACTTTTTACCAGCTTCAATATCATCTGATAGAATAATAAACAAATTGAAAATGGTTAGAGCAAGAGGCACAACTCCTATAGCAAAATCACTTGAGGAAGGTGCGCTAGATTTTCCTGATAAAAAAGCAAGAAATATTGTAATATTAATTACTGATGGCAAAGAGGAGTGTAATATGAATCCGTGCGCTGTTTCTGAAATGTATCAAAAAAAAGATATTATTTTAAAGCCTTTTGTTATTGGAATCGGCTTGGATAAAAATTGGAAAAATGAATTTGATTGTATTGGTAAATTTTTTGACGCCTCTAATGAAAATGAATTTTCCAATATTTTAAATATTGTAATTAGTCACATTGTAGATAATACTACTCTACAAGTAAATCTTTTAGATAATGATAATAACAACATAGAAACCAACATAAGCATGACTTTTTATGATTCCTACACTGACTTGCAGAAATATAATTATGTTCATACAATGAACCAATTTGGAAATCCCGATACAATGTATGTAGATCCAATTATGGACTACTACATAGTTGCTCATACAATTCCTAAAGTTAAATCAAATGTTTTTGAAGTTATACCAGGTAAACACAACGTAATAAGCTTAAAAACACCTCAAGGTGAATTAGAATTTAAAATGAATTCAAAAATTGATTATCAATATATTGTTAGAAAACAAAATAATGACTCAACACTTTTTGTAAACAATATCAATAATGTAAAAAAATTTCTTACTGGAGCTTATGACGTTGAGCTATTAACTTTACCAAGAATGTATTTTGAAGATGTAAAAATCGAACAAAACACAAAAACAACTTATACAATTCCAACTCCTGGTATTGCGAATATTATACTACCATCAAAAGGATATGGAGGTCTTTACTTAAAAAAAGCTGATAAAATTGAATTGATTTATCCAATAGATGCGAAAAAAACTCAACACAAATTAACACTTCTTCCAGGAGATTATAAAGTTATTTTTAAATCAAAAAATGCTAAGCAATACATTTATACAAAGCAGGAGAATTTTAAAGTTAAGTCAGGTAGTTCACAAATAATTAAAATTAACTAATATGGAATATATTGATACTAGATCAGGATTTGGTGATGGGCTTTTAGAACTTGGAAGAAAAAATCCAGACATACTTGCTTTATGTGCTGATCTAACAGGTTCTTTAAAAATGGATAAATTCAAAAATGAATTTCCAAATCGGTTTTTTCAAGTTGGTATTGCAGAAGCCAATATGATGGGCATTGCAGCTGGAATGACAATTGGAGGAAAAATACCCTTTACCGGTACTTTTGCTAATTTCTCTACATCAAGAGTTTATGATCAAATAAGACAATCAATTGCTTATTCAGGAAAAAATGTAAAAGTATGTGCATCTCACTCAGGATTAACTCTTGGTGAAGATGGAGCAACACATCAAGTATTAGAAGATATAGGAATGATGAAGATGCTTCCTGGAATGACAGTAATAAATACTTGCGACTACAACCAAACTAAACTTGCTACTATTGCAATTGCAGAAATATTTGGGCCTGTATATTTAAGATTTGGTAGACCCAAAGTTCCAAACTTTACTGATCCAAATTTGCCTTTCCAAATTGGAAAAGGAATTAAATTAAATGATGGAAAAGATGTTACAATAATTTGTACTGGACATCTTGTCTGGGAATCAGTAGAAGCTGCGAAAGAGCTTCATGAAAAAAATATAAGTTGTGATGTAATAAACATACACACAATCAAACCTTTAGATAATCAAATAATTTTAGATTCTATCAAAAAAACCAAGTGTATTGTTACCGCCGAGGAACACATGATTAACGGAGGATTAGGTGATAGTGTTGCTCAACTTTGTGCAAGAAATTTTCCGATTCCAATTGAAATGGTTGGAGTTAATGATACGTTTGGTGAAAGTGGTAAGCCAAATGAACTACTTATAAAGTACGGTCTAGATGCAAAAAATATTATTAGTTCAGTTGAAAGAGTTATTAGAAGAAAATAACTAATGAAAAATCGGGAAGTTTTTAAAAAACATCAGGCTCAAACCTTTGCCTACCCAAGTGCTATTGAAATAACTTCTGCAAAGGGCAACTACTTAATTGATTCTAATGGTTTAAAGTATTTAGATTTTGTTGCTGGAGTTTCAGTAAACACACTAGGACATTGTAACAAGTTTTTAAATGAATCAGTTAAAAAACAAATTGATAGCTATTCTCATGTGATGGTATATGGTGAATTTGTTCAAGAGCCACAAACTAAACTAGCTAAATTATTATCTGAAAATTTACCAAAATCATTATCCTGTACATATTTTGTCAACTCAGGTACTGAAGCAATAGAAGGAGCACTAAAGCTTGCAAAAAGATATACTGGAAAATCAAAAATCATATCATTTAAAAAATCATATCATGGATCAACTGCTGGTTCATTGTCTATCATGGGGTATGAAATTCAGAAGTCAAATTACAGACCATTAATTCCAAATTGTATTTCAATAAATTTTAATTCTACAAAAAGACTTGATGAGATTGATAATCAAACTGCTGCAGTTGTTGTTGAGCCCTATCAAGCTGCTTCAGGATTTATAAAAGCTAATAAAGCTTTTCTAATGAAAATTAGAGAAAAATGTAATAAACATGGAGCACTTCTAATATATGATGAAATACAAACTTGCTATGGGAGGACTGGAAAACTTTTCGCCTTCCAGCACTATAATATAATACCAGATATTCTGTGTATTGCAAAAGGAATGGGTTCAGGCTATCCAATTGGTGCATTTATATCATCATATGAAATAATGCATGAGCTAACTCATAATCCAACACTTGGTCATATTACAACTTTTGGTGGAAATCCTATTTCATGCACAGCTAGCTTTGAAACATTAAAATATGTCTTGAAAAATGACTTATCAAGCAAATGTTTAGATAAAGAAAATATTTTTAGATTTATTTTACAGCATGAACTAATTAAAGAAATCAGAGGAAAAGGGTTAATGTTAGCTGTTGAATTTAATAACAACGAGTTAGCAACCTATGTTGTTAAAGAATCACTTAAAAGAGGTTTGATACTATTTTATTTTCTTTTGACAAAAACTGCTATTAGAATATCACCACCTTTGACAATTACAAAAAGTGAAATTGAGAAGGGGTGTAATATCATTATTGAACTACTAAATAGCTACAAAAATTAATAGTTACCTAATAACCATCAAATCTTTGGTTTTAGTATATTTCCAACCATTAACATCTTGGTAGTAAAGCTCATAAACATAATCACCCATTGGAACTTCATTTCCATTTAAGTCTTTTCCGTTCCATCCGTTAATGCTTGTACTGCTACACTCAAGAGAACTAATGTCGTTAGTAGAAAAAATTAACTGACTATTTTTATTATAAAGATTAAACACAAAAGTATTCTCTCT
>TARA_B100001057_G_scaffold246732_1_pt1 | contig 10734 bp, 11 predicted proteins | sample TARA_B100001057 | Tara Oceans TARA_B100001057 (sample SAMEA2621839) | marine metagenome | biome: marine biome (ENVO:00000447); feature: surface water layer (ENVO:00002042); material: "saline water (ENVO:00002010), including plankton (ENVO:xxxxxxxx)" | depth 5 m | reverse complement strand
AATTTTGTGGCTTCACCCACTCCTTTGGTATGACCATGGGCTGTCGATACTGCAACGACGTCGAGACCTTGTTCAACCATCTCAGCGACATGTTCGTGTAAATTGTCTTGATCCATTTCGCCGTCCGGTTTTCGAGGAACCGAAACCGCGGCTCCACAAAGAAGTCGAAATTTGGAATCACGGGCCGGCTTAACGTGCTCGCGGCTCTCTTCCATAATACGTTCAATATCACTCAGCGTGTAGAGTCCCCGTAATCGATCCTCCTTGTCCACGACCAAAAGTTTGTGGATCCCCATATGCTGGCTGAAAAACCGATCCGCAGTTGTGATCGGGTCGTTGCCTATTTCGTCCTCGCAAATCGTGTAGACCTCGTTCCTGGTTAGCATACCATCGGTCACCTTGCGTTCGCGGTACCTTTGCTTGACTACTCTGCCTGGTAGTAATCCAAGCAATTTTCCTTTTTCGTCTACGATTGGAAAGGTTCTGAACTGGAAATGCTTCTCGTCGATCAGTTCGATGATATCCCCGATGTGCTTGTCCGCTGTTATGGTAATGGGGTTTTGAATAAGACCGTGAACGTGGTATTTGACGCGAGCAACTTCTTTGACCTGTTGGCGATTGCTCATGTTATAGTGGATTAAGCCGATTCCCCCGCAAAGAGCCATTGCGATTGCCATTTCGGATTCGGTCACCGTATCCATATCCGAAGACAAGATAGGAATGCTGAGTTTAATCGCCTCGGATAGCGAAGTTTCAAGACGAACCTCTCTAGGCACGACTTCCGAATAGCGAGTCGCCAAGGAGACATCGTCAAATGTCAGACCAGTTGGTAGGCATTGTTTGAAGAATTCATCAGCCTTAAGGTAAAAGTCATCATCCATAATTCGTCCTTACGTCATCGTATGAGTATATTATATATGATAGAAAGCATTTATTCTCTCAAGATTATTCCATGAAAGCATCACGTCAGTTCCGTCTCTACGATGAAAAATTCGCTTATCCACTGCGTACTGCGCACGGTGTATGGGAAGGTCGCCGGAGCATGATACTCAGAGAAGAACAGTCCGACGGTTTGGTCTCCTACGGCGAAGTCGCTCCGACACCTGGATTTACGAATTGCGATATCGACGATCTTCTACCCGAGGTTGAAGCTTGGGCTCGAGGAGGGAGTACGAGCTTCACCCCCATTTTTCTGTCTGCTCTATCCTGCCTGTCCTCGGAGGTTTGGCGATTTGCCGGTGATTTTAAAGGAACCCCGATTATGTGCTCCGGGCTTGATGTTTTGGAGGAGAATCCTGTCAACCTCACTCGGAAAAGAAAGATAGGCTTGGGCTCTCCCAAATCAGAAATCGATGAGATTCTCGAGTGGATGTCTCGTTTGCCTGAACAGGCAAAGGTACGCCTTGATGCAAATGGTTCTCTGAGCATCGAGTCTTTGCAGTTGTGGATCGATGCGTTGGAAGGTGAAACCAAGTTGGAGTTTGTCGAACAACCTCTCGCGGTCGGTCAATTGGAAGAACTTAAATCTCTATCAAGGGGTACTTCCGTCCCGTTTGCTTTGGATGAATCGATTGTTGAGGGAGGAGGGCCTGAACCTTTGAGGATTAACGGATGGGAGGGGTACTATGTGATCAAACCATCTCTTTTCCCCGATTGGGAAGAAATGATCCGGTTCATCAAGTCGGAACCGGAAAAATCAATCGTATCCACTGTTTTCGAAAGCCCTTTCGGTTATGAGGCGGTTTGTCGGTGTGCATCCCATTCCAGGGCGGTCGCCGGTCTCGACCGGTCTTTGTTCAAGGGCAATCCGAAGGAATTCGCCGAACACCACTCCAACCCGTTGATCCCCCATGCGGTTGGCGTTCTTCAGTTGGATCAACTCTGGGAATCCTTATGAGTGGTAGGTATGGAGTCCGATCCAAGCTTTGGCTTGATCCCGACAATGACCCCAAAGACCCCAAGCTCCTTTTCGCAAAAAAGGTGTTTGATCTTTTTGAAGATTTGCCCGCAGTTCATTTTACCAAAGACAACCCAAGGCCTTTATCCACAATCGATTTTTCTACGACTTCGGGGGCTGAAATTTTCGCTTTTCAGACGGGAGGCACATCTGGGAGAACCACTCGAGTCGTCCACTCTACCGATACCCTTGACCAAGCGGTGGAAGGATTGCAGGCCAAGATTGGCCTTCAGCCGATTTCGTCGGTTTGTTGCCTGCCTTTGCATCACTTGGGGGGATGGATGCAAGTGCACCGTGCCATTCGTACTTCGGGTTCGGTTTTCTTTTGTTCATACCGCGACCTAGGGGAAGATCGATTGGGTGCAAAGCTTGAGGGGCGCTGGTTGTCCTTGGTGCCCACTCAACTTTTTCATCTCATCAAATCACCTAAGGCCGTCTCAAACCTCAGGAAAGCCAAAGGTGTTTTCGTCGGAGGAGCGGCGATGAGCCCAAAGTTGACTGCTCTTTGCCGCAAAGAAGTTCTGCCCATTTGGCCAACTTACGGGATGAGTGAGACGGCGGGAATGATTACTTTGCTTTCCGCGGATGAATTTCTAAACGGGCGGGAAGGGGTAGGGAAAGCTCTCCCTCACGCCGAATTGCGGGTGTTATCCGACTTGGGTAAGGTAGCGGTGAAGTCCAAAAGTTTATGTTTGGCGAAACCTCCCATTCATTTTGGATCCGATTATTCCTATCGAACCGAGGACTACGGTGAAGTCGATCGTTTAGGTTATTGGAAAGTCCTGGGAAGGGGAGACCGGGTTATCGTAACTGGCGGCGAAAAAGTTGACCCAGGCGTAGTGGAGAAAACAATCTTGGATTCAGGCTTGGTCGAGCAATGCTTGGTCGTCGGAATCAAGGATGAGCAGTGGGGGCAAAAGGTGACCGCTTACTTGTCTCCAATGGGTGCCGATCTGAACCGCATCAAAGGTATTGTTGGGCAAACCCTTTCAGGTGAAAAATACCCAAGGGAATGGGTCCTCGTCGACGAGCTTCCCGTGTCGGAAATGGGTAAGCCTTTGCTTTGAATCAAATCTTTTCAACGATTTGGTCGGCCAATCCATATTCGATGGCCTCTTTCGCGTTCAAATAGAAATCCCGATCCGTATCAAGTTGGATTTTTTCCAAATCCTGTCCAGAGGTCTTGGCGAGAATTCCGTTGAGCTCTTCTCTGAGTTTCTCCATTTCCTCGGCTTGAATATTAATGTCGACGGCGGCCGCAACCATGCGTCCGGTTATGAGAGGTTGGTGAATGAGAACTCTTGAATGAGGATACAAGAAACGCCTTCCTTTGGTTGCGCCACAAAGGAGGATCGACCCCATGCTCGCAGCCATACCCGTAACAACGACCTTGATCGGGGAGCTGATCAGTTGCATTGTGTCGAAAATAGCCATCCCCGCGGTAATTGATCCACCCGGTGAATTGATGTAGAAGGTAATTTCTTTGCCTGGGTCGGATGTTTCCAAAAAGAGAAGCTTTTCCGTCAGATCTCTTGCAGATCGATCGCTTACCTCGCCCCAAAGAAATATCTTTCTTTCCTCAAGAAACTTGCTTTGAATCATTTCGGTGACTGAATCCCGCTTTTTGTCTTTTTCTTCGCTCATAAAAATTTTTGCTTTAGTTGTAGTGAAATTAAATCGATGGGTCGATCATTTGAATGCGCCTTGCGTGCCTTCCTCCTTCAAAGGTCGATTGTAACCAGGTATGCACGATCTCAAGGGCTAATTCTTCAGTTATTTGTCTTTCGCCAAGAGAGAGCATGTTGGCATCATTGTGCTCCTTGGCTAACTTGGCAGTCTCAACGGACCAACAAAGAGCGCATCGGATCCCACGCACCTTGTTTGCCGCCATTGCCTCTCCATTTCCACTCCCTCCAAGAACAACCCCCAAATCACATAAACCTTCGGAAACCGCCTCTGCAGCTGGACGAATAAAATCTGGATAATCAACAGATTCTTCAGAGAAAGTTCCAAAATCCTTAGTTTGGTAGCCCTTTTCCAAAAGGAAAAAATTAATTGCCTCTTTGTAGGCGAAACCAGCATGGTCGGTTCCCAAGGCAATTCGAATCGTTTTGCTATCGATAGTCATCTTTCAGCCTAGGTTGAATAGGGTGACGACGGGAAAGGACAAGAAGAAAACCCGCTTTGGGTTAAATAAGACCCAATTCCATCTTTCCTTCTTCTGAGATCAGGTCTTGTGTCCAGGGTGGGTCCCACACAATCTCTACCTCCGCTTCATCAATGCCTGGCAGTTCCAATACCTTGCCTTTCACGTCTTCGGCGATGACGGGTCCCATTCCGCAACCGGGGGCCGTCAGGGTTAAGTCGACGAAAGCGACTCTCCCTTTCTCTTGAATCTCTTCGATCTCAACGCGATAAATTAGACCCAAATCAACAATGTTGACGGGGATTTCCGGATCAAAAACGGACTTGAGGTTTTCCCGGATTTTTTCAGCGTTTGCCGGCTCTTGATTCCCATCTTGATTCTTGTGCGAAGAGGCGGAAGCTTCTTCGCCGAGGGCATCGGCGTCTTTGGCCGCTATACGGTACATGCCCTGAAGCGTCATGACGGTAAAGTTTCCACCAAGACGATGAGTGACAGTAACCTTTTCACCTTGGGGTAGATTGAACTCCTCGCCATGAGGGATCAAGGTAGCCGATACGTCTCTGGTCAGTTCTATTTCTTCTTGGTTATTGGACATGACTTGAAAAATGGGGTTACTCGGTAAACGAGTTGGCGATTCTCTCTCTGACGTCTGCGAGCTGGTCTTGCATTCCTATTTTTTCTATTACTTCCTCGAAAAAGCCGAGGATAATCAGACGCTCGGCTACGGCTCGGGAAATTCCCCGACTGAGAAGATAAAACAGTTCTTGGTCGTCTATCTTGCTCGTGGTTGCACCGTGGCTGCACTTCACCTCGTTGGCAAGTATTTCCAGTCCGGGCATTGAGTCCGCCTTGGCTTCGTTGCTCAAGAGCAGATTTCGATTTGTTTGATAGGAGTTGGTTTGCTGAGCTTCATTTTCGACCTTGATGAGTCCCGAGAAAATCGTTTTCGCCTGGTCGGCCAGAGCATTTTTGAAAGTCAGTGTACTTTTGCCATTCGCAGCCAAGTGATGCTGCATGGTTCTTTGGTCGAACAATTGTTTTTTGGTTGCCAAGGTAACGGATAGATTCTCAAATTCAGCTCCTGCTTCAGTAAGTGAGCCTTTGGACTCCACACGAGTTTGGGCAGATCCCAAGTGTATGGCGAGGTTACACATAATTGCATTCTTCTGAACCTCAATGTTTTCCAGGTTATGGAAAGAACTGTGTTGATTCATTTCCTGAATGATTATCCTGGTGAGTTTCGATCCTTCTCCAGCCTTCACATGCGTAAGGTTGGTTAAAAGTCCTCCACTATCCGAATTGGTGGAACTAATTCTTTCGACGAGAGTCACCTCGGAAAAGGGCTCGAGTTCTATTACGTTGAGATGAAACCTTGCCAGGCCCTCGCAGTTCGTGCTGTGGTCCACAAAAAGAGGGGAGTCTGGTTTCTGGTTTTTGCCAACACGCAGATAGAAACCTGCTTCGGCAAACGCCCGGGCAAGATGGAAACTTTGATCAGCTCCTAAATTCGGGCCTGCGAGATTCGGCAGATCAATCAGGAGATTTGGTTCTTGTAGTAATATCCTGTCCAATTGTTCGAGGGTAGCCGTTTTTCCGTTTGCCTCAGGAGCATCGAAAACAATGCTGTCCTCGGATTGAGCAAGCCCGGAGACTGCTTTGTATCCAAAGCGAGCTTTGGGAGAGAAACGCCAACGATCGTCTTTTAAGTTGGTGGTCAGTTGCTTGGTCTTTTCCCAGTTTTCCCTCCGGAAATCGGCAAGCCAACCTGGTTCCCAGGATCTTTTGTCTGCAAACTCATCAAAAAAGGATTCTGATGAAAGCAGGGAAGGTTCCGGCTCGGGTGGGGTTGAAGATAGGCTCATGTTGGGAGTTCGGGTATTAACCGACGGAATCTTCCATTTCCAAGTCGATGAGCCTTTTGAGCTCGACGCTGTATTCCATGGGGAACTCTCGTATCAGATCATTTACGAATCCATTTACGCACAAACTCATTGCCTCCCCTTCGTTCATTCCTCTTTGTTGCATGTAGAAAATTTGTTCGGCACTGACTTTCGAAACGCTTGCTTCATGTTGAACGGAATTTTCACTACCTTGAACAGTGATCGCGGGATAGGTGTCCGTCTCGCTCTCACTGTTGATCAGAAGGGCATCGCATTCGGTGTTGTTACGGCAATGCTTGAAATGTCCGGGGATTTGAACCAAACCACGGTAAGATGAGCGCCCTTTACCTATCGAAATGGATTTGGCGATCACGTTGCTCGTCGTCTCATCGGCGGCATGCACCATTTTGGCTCCTGTGTCTTGGTGCTGTCCTTCGTTGGCCAAAGCTATCGACAAAACCTCGCCCCGAGCTTTTCTGCCTTTGAGGATTACGCCCGGATACTTCATTGTCAGTCGGGATCCGATATTGCAGTCAATCCATCTGACTTCCGCCTCCTCGTGAGCCAGTGCTCTTTTGGTTACCAAATTAAAGACGTTATTGGACCAGTTTTGAACGGTAATGTATTGGATCTTCGCTCCTGGAAGGGCGACCAGTTCTACCACTGCGCTGTGAAGAGTCGAAGTTTCGAATTTTGGAGCGGTACAGCCTTCCATGTAAGTGACTTCGGAACCTTCGTCCGCGATAATCAAAGTACGTTCAAACTGTCCGAAGTTTTCTGCATTGATGCGGAAATAAGCTTGAAGAGGTTGCTCCAATTTCACTCCCGGCGGAATATAAATGAAGCTTCCACCACTGAATACCGCACTGTTGAGGGCGGAAAACTTGTTGTCGGAAGTAGGGATAACCTTGCCAAACCATTTCTTGAAGATCTCAGGGTGATCCTTGAGTCCTTCCGTCGAGCCAACGAAAATGACGCCCTTTTCCTCTAAGTCGTCTTTCATCCGGGAATAAGCCGCTTCGCTGTCGAATTGAGCTTCAACACCAGCCAGGAATTTCCTCTCCTGCTCCGGAATGCCCAATCTCTCGAAGGTATTCTTAATGTCGTCCGGAACTTCATCCCATGTCCTGCTGGGCTTTTGACCTTTGGCAAGATAGTAACGTATCACGTCGAAGTTGATGTTTTCCAAGTCTTTGGTGGCCCAATGAGTAGGCATGGGCTTTTTCTCGAAGATAGACAATCCTTTCATTCTGAAACCAAGCATCCAAGGCTCTTCTTCCTTTACTTCGGATATATACCTAACTGCGTCCTCGGAAAGGCCCGTTCCCGCGTCATAGGCATAGTTGGTGTTGAAATGAAAGTTTCCTTTCTCCCGATCGATATTTACGTTGGCTTCCGTGGTCATTGTGAAAAAAGTAAAGTAAGATTCATTGGCAATACCTTTGCGGTTAGGCGGCAACTTCTGGACGAATCCAATCGTAGCCCTTGTTTTCAAGCTCGATGGCTAGGTCTTTGTCCCCGGACATAACAATTTTACCGTCGCACATGACATGAACTTTGTCGGGTACGATGTAATCGAGAAGTCTCTGGTAATGAGTTATGACCAGAAATCCACGATCGGGGCTTCTCATTTGGTTAACACCCAATGAAACTTCCTTGAGGGCATCTATGTCCAGGCCACTGTCGGTCTCGTCCAAAATACAATATTTTGGATTAAGAAGAGACATTTGCAAGATTTCGCACCTTTTCTTTTCCCCGCCGGAAAACCCTTCGTTGAGAGAACGGGAGGTGAATTTTCTATCCATACACAAAGCATCCATTTTCTCGTACAAAGTTTTGTAATAATCAACAGCTTTGATGCTTTCTCCTTCAGGAAGGCGCGCTTGCAGCGCTGAGCGAATAAAGTTCGCTATGCTGACGCCGGGAACTTCTATTGGGTATTGGAAGGCCAAAAAGAGTCCAAGCCTGGAAATCTCATCAGGGGCCAAACCCAAGAGTTCGTGCTCGTCTAGTTTTGCGGTGCCAGCCAAAACCTGGTAGTCGGGATGCCCGGCAAGCACTTTGGAAAGAGTGCTTTTGCCACTCCCGTTTGGTCCCATGATTGCGTGAACTTCGCCGGCTGGAAGTTCAAGGTGCAAGTCCTGGAGAATGTTTTTACCGTCAATGGAGGCGGTCAGGTTTTCAATTTTAAGAGAGCTCACTTTGGTGATTATAAGTTGGGAAGATGATTAGCTGAGAGGTTTTTTGGTGGAACCGATGAAAGAAAGATCAAAATTTTCAGCCAAAAAACCTTCCGGAAGAATGGACTTGAGGTTGGAAATTGTCGTTGAATCCATCGCTAGATCAAATATTTCCCCGGTTCTGCTGCACTTAAAGTGGGCATGAGGAGTCAAGTTGGGACAAAAACGGGTGGGTGCACGGTCGATGTTTACCTGCCTAACCAACCCGCAGTCGACGAGGGTTTCCACACAATTGTACACAGTAGCAAGGGAGATAGTGGGAAGAACTCGACGGACCCGAAGGAGGATTTCATCTGCACTGGGATGATCTTTTTTCCCCAAGATGACTTCGTAGACGGAAGATCTCTGCTTAGTCGGGCGCAAGCCCTTCCTTTTTAAAGCAGTGAGCAAATCTTCTTTGTCCTGATCATTGAGTGTGTATGACATTTGAAGAACAGGATATCGACTTTGACCATGTTTTCAATCCCAAAATGGAATTATTCTAATTATAAAAAAGGAAATTAGGTACTACGTTTAAGAGTTCTAATCGCCGATAGCCAAAAGCTAGTAAATCTAATAGTCCGTGAAGGTAAACAACCCCCAGAGAAAAGTAGTTTTATTCCCGCTGAAATCGCGTCGGTACCACAATTCTTCCGACTGAAGCCGAATGGTTCCTGTTTCTATGGGAGCGAACGAGTTGGGTGAATGTGTCAGAGCACCTGCTACGTTAACGTTCTTGGAAAAATATTTCTGCGTCCCTGGGAAAATTTTGCAACCAGAACCGAAAAGGCAGGCGCATGAAAGACCAACTAGAATCAGGGGTTTTGAGATGGATCGCAAAAAAGCTTTCATGATTAAATTCAAATGGCATTACATTGCAGAGTCAATTCGCAATTCGGGTGGTTCCGGTGGAGTTCTTGGTTGAATGCGAGGCAATAGTCCGCTAGTAAGAGGAACTATATTTTATGGCCAAGGAAACTAGCTTACTTGACGAAATCGTCTCACTTGCAAAGCGGAGGGGGTTTGTTTTTCAATCATCCGAGATTTATGGAGGTCTCAACGGCTTTTTTGACTATGGCCCTTTGGGCGTCGAGTTGAGAAAAAACATCAAGGATGCTTGGTGGGAAGACATGGTCAGGCGCCGCGACGATATGGTGGGCCTTGATTCGGGTATCATCATGAACCCCAAAGTGTGGGAGGCATCAGGGCATGTTGATGGTTTCACTGATCCGATGGTCGATTGCAAGGAATCAAAAATGCGGTACAGGGCCGATCAACTTTTTGCTGCCGAGGTACGGGTCGATGGCACTAGTTTGGGGTGGGTCTCTCTTGTTGAATCTGAAAAGATGGTAGATGAAGCCACAGAAAAGGCGCAGCGCATGAAAAGAAAGGCCGCCATGCAGGGTTCCCTTGAATCCTTGGATCTCAGGCCCTACGACGAACTGGATGCGGAGGAGCAGGGGCAGGTCCCATCACCAGCTACCGGTACAGTGGGTTCGCTTACGCCACCGCGGGAATTCAACATGATGTTCGAGACTCACGTCGGGGCTTTGCGGGATGGATCTTCTCTTTGCTATCTTCGTCCGGAAACTGCGCAGGGTATCTTTGCGAATTTCAAAAACGTGGTGGATACCGGTCGGGTCAAGGTCCCATTTGGTATTGCTCAGATCGGAAAAGCGTTTCGAAACGAGATTACGCCGAGGAATTTTATTTTCCGTTCACGTGAGTTCGAGCAAATGGAAATCGAGTATTTCATTCCGCCTGGTGAAGAGGAGTGGAGGCGCTATCACCGCGAATGGATAGACACAAGAAAAGGTTGGTTTAGCTCGATAGGTTTGACGGATGAGTTTTTGGGGGAAGAGGTACATCCTAATGAAAAGCTAGCCCATTACGCTCAAGCGTGCACGGATATTACATTCAAGTTTCCCTTTGGGGAACATGAATTGGAGGGAATAGCTGCACGTGGAAACTTTGATTTGACTCAACACCAAGAGCATTCCGGTAAGAATCTCGAATATTTTGACGAAAGCCTCAAATCGAAATATTTACCCAACGTCATCGAACCGAGCCTGGGTGTTGATCGAACTTTTCTTGCGGTGCTTTGTTCGGCTTACCAAATTGACGAAGTCGAGGGTGAAAAAAGGACTCTTCTTCGTTTTCATCCACGGGTAGCACCTGTAAAGGCTGGAGTATTTCCTTTGGTCAAGAACAAGCCCGAGTTGGTGGCGAAGGCTAAAAGTTTTTATCACCGCCTGCAAAAGAAGTGGAACGTACTTTACGATCAGGGTGGGGCAATTGGCAGGAGATACCGGAGGATTGACGAAATTGGCGTTCCATTTGGTTTGACCGTCGATTTCGAAACCCTGGAGGGAGACGGAACCTTAACCCTTAGAGATCGGGATACGACCAAACAGGAAAGAATGTCGGAGGATGAAATCATTTCCTTTCTTGAGGAAAAAATCGACCCTTAATCGCTCTCGCTTAATTTCCAGTCCTGCAATTCCATTTGCAGGTTCTTTTGACCGTTCCAAT
>TARA_B100001057_G_scaffold194330_1_pt1 | contig 10734 bp, 10 predicted proteins | sample TARA_B100001057 | Tara Oceans TARA_B100001057 (sample SAMEA2621839) | marine metagenome | biome: marine biome (ENVO:00000447); feature: surface water layer (ENVO:00002042); material: "saline water (ENVO:00002010), including plankton (ENVO:xxxxxxxx)" | depth 5 m | reverse complement strand
GCAGACCGAAAAACCGCGAATCAGACCTTTGATCTGATTTTCATGGATCCGCCCACTTTCTCGAATTCAGCCCGGATGGCTGGCGTTCTCGATATTCAGAGAGACCATGCCGATCTGGTGCGGCAGTGTATGGCCCGGCTGTCCAGTGATGGTCTGCTGATTTTCTCCAATAACTTTCGTAAGTTCAGGCTGGATGAGGCGCTGGAGTCAGAGTTTGAAGTGAAAGAGGTGAGTGCCAGCACTCTGGACAAGGATTTTCAGCGCAACCCGAAAATCCATCGGTGCTGGCATATCCGGCATCAGAACTCGTAACGGATACCTGAGGAGAACTGGAAGGCATTGGCGCTGGTGTCCGTGTCTTCAAACAGCTTGCCGCCCTCGAAAACCAGGTAGGTGTTATCCATCAGTTCCAGGTCCAGGCCGGCCAGCCAGCTGAAGCTGAAGCTGCTGCTCGGGTAATCGCCCTCGATATCCCGAAACTGGGCATTGGCGTCGGCATCCCGGTTGTCGAGGGTTGCCTCCCCGCTGACATGGGTAAAGCCAGCCTGGGCATAGACATTGCCAAGCTCACCGATGGGGTAGTGCAGGCCCATGTACCAGCTGCCGAAGTAGTCGACGGCCAGGCTCAGGTCGCCACGGGAAATCTCCGCGTCTGCCAGGCCGCCACCCAGTCTCACCTCTGCATGAATCAGGTCGCTCAGGTGGCCGCCAATCACCAGTGTTGCGGCTTGCCCCCAGCCATCCTCGTCGGATGAACCGATCGACCGGTGTTCAATGGCTGTCGCCAACAGTCCGACATAGTGTTTATCGGAGCGAGGCGTCTCCTGGCCAAAGGTGGCGGAAGAAAACAGGCCAAGCGCAATCAGGCTGGATGTGAGGAAACGGGGTGTGACCTTGTTCATTATTATCGGGCTTCCTGTCAGTGACGGTACTGACGCCCGATTCTGCCTTGTGTAACGCAATGTTACGCAGACTCGTGTCACAGTTCCCCGTGATCAGGGCGGGACCTCATTCCTCCAGGTAGCCTTCCTCATGGGCCAGCAATAGCAGGGAATATACGCCGTTTTCCGGCAGCTGCGGTTCAAGCCCTTCATCAAAGAGCAACTGCCGGCGGCGGTCTTCCAGTGTTTCGCTGTCCAGGCCGGTAATCAGCTCGGAAATAGGCGCGATTTCGAACGGGGCGTCCTGGCGAACCGCACTGAAGATCAGGTCTACCAGGATTTCGTCCGGATCCAGTCCATCCACGTATACGGTCTGGTCTGGCAGGTCTTCGTGCAGTTCCCGGGCCAGTTCCAGCAATGGTACCCCTTGTTCTTCCAGGTACAGCAGGTCGATGTCGCCCAGGTCGCCATCTTCGGGCAACCAGACATCCTCCGGTGCAATTACCACGGTTTTCATCTGGCCGTCTGCAAGGGACCAGGCGATGGCTGTGGGAAACAGGGCGTCGTCGGTCTGGCAGTATTCGATATCCAGAAAGCGGGGTAGTGACACAGTGAACTCCGGAATCTTCGGTGAGTGCTTATGGCGGTGCGCGGCTTACCCGGTAGGAGCACGCGCGGCTTCATGCCATACTGTAGCGGCCATTATCATGCAATCAGGAAGATCATGGAACACACTGAATTCAATAAAGACTTGATTGAGTTTTTGAATGCCTCGCCAACTCCGTGGCATGCGGTCAATACCATGAAAACGCGTCTTGAAGCAGCGGGATTTGAACCGCTGGACGAGCGCGAAGAATGGTCTTTGCAGCCAGGGCAGGGCTACTACGTAACCCGTAATGGCTCGTCTATTGTTGCCTTTCGTACCGGCACCAAGGATGTGGTCAGTTCCGGCATCCGGATGGTGGGAGCCCATACCGACAGCCCCTGCCTGAAGGTCAAACCGAACCCTGAGATTCGCCGCAAGGGCTTTTTCCAGTTGGGTGTGGAAGTGTATGGGGGCGTATTGCTGAATCCCTGGTTTGACCGGGATCTTTCTTTGGCCGGCCGTGTGACGGTATTGGATGACAACGGAAAAGTACGCGACACCCTGGTGAATTTCCGCAAGCCGGTGGCGATCATTCCGAGCCTGGCCATCCATCTGGATCGTGAGGCGAACAGTAGCCGTACCGTTAACGCCCAGACTGATCTTCCGCCGGTGGTCATGCAGGTGCCGGAAACGGATACCACCACCTTTGCCGAGTTGCTGAAACAGCAGATTGCCAAAGAATCCGGACTACAGACCAGCAAGATTCTGGGCTATGAACTGAGTTTCTACGATGCCCAGGGTGCGGCTCTGGTGGGGTTGCGTGAAGAGTTCCTGGCCTCCGCACGGCTCGATAACCTGCTCAGCTGTTACATCGGCTTGCAGGCCTTGCTGGAAACCTCCGGTGATGAGCCGGCACTGCTGGTGTGTAACGACCACGAGGAAGTGGGCAGCATGTCCGCCGAGGGCGCCCAGGGGCCGTTCCTGACAGCGGTGCTGGATCGCTGGTGTGGTGCCGGGAAAACCCGTGCCATTGCCCGTTCCATGATGATTTCTGCGGATAACGCCCACGGTATCCATCCAAACTACATGGACCGTCATGATGAGAATCATGGGCCATTGTTGAATCAGGGGCCGGTCATCAAGGTAAACCACAATCAGCGTTACGCCACCAACAGCCGTTCCGCCGCCCTTTATCGTCACATCAGCGATGAATTGGGTTTGCCGCACCAGACGTTTGTGGTGCGCAGTGACATGGGGTGTGGCAGCACGATCGGGCCGTTGACTGCGGGAAATCTGGGCGTGACCACGCTGGATATCGGCGTGCCTCAGTTTGCCATGCACTCGATTCGTGAAATGATCGGTACACGGGATGGCTATACACTGTTCCAGGTGTTGCGGGAGTTCATGCAGCGGGCCGAGGTTTTCTGAGGCCCAAAAGAAAAGACCGCTGATGTTTGATCAGCGGCCTTTCGGAATAAGTGGCTCCCCGAGCTGGGCTCGAACCAGCGACAAACGGATTAACAGTCCGTTGCTCTACCAACTGAGCTATCGGGGAACAGCATCAATGTGGCGCGCATATTAAGTACTTTGATCAGGTTCGTCAACCCCCTGAAATGAAAGGTCAAAATTTGCACAAAGCTAAGCTCGAACCCTATCGTCCGCCGGTGTGGTTGCGTAATGGCCACATCCAGTCGGTGTGGCCGACCCTGTTCCGGAAAGTGACTCTGCCGGAACCGGAAACCGACATACTCGCCACCGACGATGACGACGAACTGCATCTGGACTGGTATCGCCAGGGCAGTGACCGTCTGGCGGTGATATCCCACGGGCTGGAAGGCCACAGCCGTAGGCCCTACGTGCTGGGTCTGGCCAGGGCATTGATGGCCGACGGCTGGGATGTGCTGGCATGGAACTTTCGGTCCTGCGGCGGGGTGATGAACCAACAGCCGCGCTTCTATCACAGTGGCGCCACTTCGGATCTGCATGCCGTCGTCAGTCACGCGCTGGGGCGGCGGTATCAGAACCTCTTCCTGTCAGGTTTCAGTATGGGAGGGAATCTCACGCTGCTGTACCTGGGCGAGCAGGGCGAGCGTGTGGACAGCCGTATCAGTGGTGCGGTGACCTACTCAGTGCCTCTGGATCTGGCGGGCAGCGCGGACGTGCTCGCACTGCCCAGCCGGCGTATCTACATGCAGCGATTTTTAACCGATCTACAGGTCAAAATGCGGGAAAAAGCTGAAAAATTCCCTGACCTGATAGACGTTAGCGGTTTTGAAAATATCCGGAGTTTTCACGAATTCGATAATCGTTACACGGCACCACTGCATGGATTCCAGGACGCGGCCGACTATTGGGCCCGGTGTTCTGCTCTGTTTCGGTTGAGTGATATCCGGGTGCCAGCTCTGGTAGTGAATGCAGCAGATGACCCGTTCCTTTCGGCCCGCTGTTTTCCGGACAGTCGCCGGGTATTGGGACATTACGTCCAGATGGAAATCCCGAAGTGGGGCGGGCATGTGGGGTTTGTCCAGCATGCCCGGGATGGTTACTACTGGTCTGAGCGCCGGGCCCTGGGATTCGTACGCCAGGTGATCTGAATGGCTAGCTGCTGGCCTGGTTGTTCAGCAGCGGTTCCAGCTTCGGCCAGATGTTTTCCAGCAGCCGAGGTTGCGCCTCTTCCGTCGGATGAATGCCATCGCCCTGCATCAACCCGTCCTGATCGTAGATACCGTCCAGGAAGAAGGGAACCAGAACCGTATTGTAGCGGTCTGACAGGGTCGGAAAGATATCGGCGAACATGGTGGTGTAGCGCTGGCCGTAGTTAGGCGGGATCTGCATGCCCACCAGCAAAGGCGTGGCGCCGGTATCGCGTACCTGCTCGATCATATTGGCCAGATTGGATTCAATCACATTGGGTGGGAACCCCCGCAGGCCGTCATTGCCGCCGAGCTCAATGATTACAATCGTGGGATCGTGGGTTTCCAGCAGACCTGGCAGGCGCCGCAGGCCACCGTCGGTGGTTTCGCCGCCGATACTGGCATTCACCACGGTCCAGTCCAGATCCTGGCTCTCGATGCGATCCCGCAGCAGCTCTACCCACGCGGTTTCCGAGGGTACGCCATAGGCGGAACTCAGGCTGTCGCCCAGTACCAGCACCGTGTTCTGGTTGGCCAGAACAGGCAGGGCGATAAGAAGCAGGGCCGAGAGTGCGATTGATCTGACGTACAGCGATATCGTATGCATAGTAAATTCATATACCCTTTACAGATTCAACAATACAGACAACGGAGCAACCGTGAACCAGATGACGGATCTCAGTAAAACCGATAGCAGCCCGATGTTGCGGGTGTCTGATCTGACCCATCGGGTCAGCCTGGAAACCGATAGGCTCACGATCTTGCAGGGGGTCAGTCTGGAAATCAATCGGGGAGAGTCCGTAGCCATTGTCGGTCGGTCTGGTTCCGGTAAAACCACGCTGCTTGGGTTGCTTGCTGGCCTGGACACGCCCACCGAAGGTACCGTAGAGCTGGATGGCTCGGTAATCAGCAAGCTGAGTGAAGACGAGCGTGCCAAGCTCCGGGCCCGTCGGGTCGGGTTTGTGTTCCAGTCGTTCCAGTTGCTGCCGGCGTTAACCGCGCTGGAAAATGTGATGTTGCCGCTGGAATTGGCCGGCATGGAAGCGCCGGAGCAGCGTGCCAGAGAGCTGCTTGAACGGGTCGGCTTGGGTGAACGGCTGAGCCATACCCCTCGTCAGTTGTCCGGTGGCGAGCAGCAGCGGGTCGCGATTGCGCGTGCCTTTGCATCCGACCCCGCCATTCTGTTTGCCGATGAGCCCACGGGCAATCTGGATAACCGGACCGGGCAGGCGGTGTCTGACCTGCTGATGGATCTGAACCGGGAGCAGGGCACTACACTGGTGATGGTTACCCATGATGAACACCTTGCCGAACGTTGTGGCCGGCAGCTGCACATCGAGGCGGGCATGCTGACTGAGCCGGATCTGGCCGGGGAGCCGGCACACTGATGGGAGCCTCAAAAAAACTCATGTCCGTGAGCCGTGACTGGCGCGAACGCGACGTTCGTGTGGTGCTGGTTGCGCTGATTATTGCTGTTGCCACCGTGGCCACGATTGCGCTGTTCGCCAGTCAGCTGCAGCGAACCCTGGTATCGTCTGCCAGTTCTTTTCTGGCGGCAGATCGGCAACTGGAAGCCGAGAACGGCCGTCCGATCCCACAGGAATGGTTAGAGAATGCCCAGTCCCGAGGCCTGGAAACCGGGCGCATGGTGGAGTTCTCCACCATGGTCTTCGGAGAAAGCAGGTTTCAGCTGGTCTCGGTCAAAGCCGTGAGCGACGAATATCCGTTGCGCGGCGAAATCGAGATCCAGCCCGGTGCTGAAGAGCCGAGACAGATTGTCAGTCAGGGCCCCGGCCCCGGCCAGGTGTGGGTGAATCCACGGTTGCTGCGTCTGCTCGAACTGGACATCGGCGATACTCTGGAAGTCGGCAATCTGAAGCTGGAAATTACTCGCTTGCTGATCCGCGAGCCGGATGGCGGCTTCCGGCTGTCATCATTGGCGCCACGGGTGATGATGCATGTGGACGATGTTGCCGGCACCGGTGTGGTCCAGGAAGGTAGCCGGGTGGAATACGTCTACCTGTTTGCCGGCGACGAAGGTGTGCTTGACGACTACTACCAGTGGCTGGAACCACAGCTGGGGCCCAGTCACGAGTGGGAAGGGGTCAGAGACGGTGAAACCTTCTCGCGCTCCCTGGAGCGGGCTGAACGCTTCCTGCTGCTGGGTGGCAGTCTTGCGGTGTTGCTGGCGGCGGTAGCCGTGGCGGTGGCCAGCCGGCAATACGCTCTATCCCAGAGGGACACGGTGGCATTGCTGAAAACCCTTGGATTATCCAGTCGTGGCATTGGTGAACTGTACCTGCGCCGCCTCACTCTGTGGGGTGTTGTTGGCGTGTTGGGTGGTCTGGCAGTGGCGTTACCATTGTTCTGGCTGTTGGTGCGTTTGCTGAGCGACCTGCTGGAACGGCCCGTTGATTTCTACCTGGATCCTTCCGCGTTAACGCCCTCCCTGTTAACGGCACTGGTTTCTCTATTCGCATTTGCCTATCCGCCCATTCGCCGCCTGCGTAATGTTCCCGCCATGCGGGTATTACGCTCCCAGCCCGGCGAAACCGGCCGGGAAGCCATTCCGGATATCCTGCTGGCGGTGGTCGCCGTGTTTGGGTTGGTATGGATGTACGCCGGCGAGCTGATGCTGGTGGCCGCACTTTTGGGCGGGCTGGTACTGCTGCTGGGTGTGCTCGGTCTGCTGGGGTGGGGCATGGTCGCCCTCTTGCGCAGAGTGAAGGGTGGCGGCAACTCCTGGCGCCTGGCCCTGGTGGGCTTATATCGGCACCGACGTGCCAGCATGGCGCAGATGGCGGTTTTTGCCATGACGCTTATGCTGGCTGCTACGCTGGTGTTGGTGCGTTCCTCCCTGCTGGACGACTGGCAGGCCCAGCTGCCGGACGACGCGCCAAACCATTTCCTGATCAACATTGCCCCGGATGCGGTGGATGATGTTGAGGAATTCTGGGCCACTCGCGGCGCGCCCCTGGAGACGCTTTATCCGATGGTTCGCGGTCGCCTGACCGAACTGAACGGCGAGCCGGTGAAAGAAGCGGTCAGCAAGGATGAGCGGGTTGGTGCGCTGAACCGGGAGCTGAATCTGACCTGGATGCCGGAGCTGCCGGAAGACAACCGGATTGTGGATGGCCAGTGGTTCGGGCCGGGCGAAACCGAGGGGGTTTCGGTAGAAGCTGAGCTGGCGGAGAAACTCGGTTTGCAGCTGGGTGATCGGCTGACCTTCACCATCGGCTCCAGCAAGGTGACCGAGCCGGTAACGAGTATTCGTACCGTGCAGTGGGACAGCATGAAACCCAATTTCTACATGGCCTTCCCGCCCGATGGCGGTCTGACTGACATGCCCGCCACCTGGATTACCGCGTTCTATCTGAACCCGGACAATAAACTGGCTCTTAACGACTTCTCGCGCCAGTTCCCGACGGTCTCGGTGCTGGAGATAGACCATATCATTGATCGCATCCAGCAGATTGTGCAGCAGGTAACTCAGGCCATTGAGGCAATCCTGGCGCTGATTCTCGCGGCCGCCCTGGTGGTGATGGCAGCGGTTGTCAGTGCCACCCTGCGGGATCGTCAGAGGGAGGGGGCGTTGCTGCGAACCCTGGGCGGCCAGCAGTCGTTGTTGGCACGCAGTACCATGCTGGAATTCGCACTGTTGGGGTTCTTTGCCGGCACGCTCGGTGTGATTGCGGCGGAAGGGGCGGTATATGCGCTTCAGGCCGGAATGTTCGAGGGCACTTTCCGCTGGCACTGGCAGGTGATGCTGCCAGTACCGCTGATTGCAGCCATTCTGTTGGCGTTGTTTGGCCGCTGGCAATTACGACCAGTGCTTAGCGTATCGCCGATGCTACTGCTTCGTCGCCTCGAGTGATCGGGTTTTAGCGATAGTTTGAGAGAATGGCGTCGAGTTCGCCATTCTCCTGGATATTTGCCAGCTCCTGGTTGAAGGCCTCGGCAAACGCTTTCCAGTCTTTACGCAGCATGATCCGGAAGCCGAACTGGCTGATTCCTTCCACAGAAGAGCGAAAGTGCTCGGTCAGTCCTTCGTTCCTGAGAATCCATTGCCCGACCAACCGATCCGCAAGCGCTGCGTGAAACTGCTCGCCATGCAGCACAAAGGTGAAAATCTCCCGATCTCTGGAGACGTCAAATCGCTTAATGCGATGATCTTTGAAATAGGGCTCGAGAAAGGGATAGTAGTATCCCAGTGGCGTGACAATCGTCTTGCCGTAGAGGTCTGCGGGGTGTTTGTATTCAAGCTCAGAGCTCTTCGGGAAGAAGAATACTTCCTCCACGTGAACGACCGGGTCGGTAAACAGGAACTTCTCCGGCTCTTCCGTCCACTCTATGGCCCTTGGCGTGCCGTCAATGTAGCCGTCGGCAAGCATAGGGTCTACCCGTTTTCTGGGGATTTTTACCGGTTCCACGTCGTAGCCCAGGCGGGGGACAATCAGGTTTACCACGTCCCACATAATACCGGAGGGCTTGCTGCCATCAACGATCAGATAAGGTGGGTACCCGTTAGGAGAGATGTTGAAGCGGAACACCCGCTCCTGATTGTCCACTTCGGCAGCGGCATTGCCACTGAAAGTGGTTAGCAGGCTCAACAGGATCGCGGTAAAGGAGAGCTTGAAAAGGAGTTTCTTCATGGCGGAACTCTGGATAGGACAGGCCCATACGCTGGTTAGATCGATACCCGGCCAACTCCCTGCCAGAATGCCCGCTAAATATTACCTTCTTACTATTTTATTTCAATCATTGTGAATCTGACTTTAGGCTAACCCCGGCCAGAGAGGGCCGGGGCGAGATATGCCTCCGAGGTATCAGGCCCAGGCGCGACGAAGCACCGCCATGGCATCTTCGTGGCTCACTTCCCGGGGGTTGAACATGATCGAGCCGTCGTCCAGGGCCAGCTTGGCAATGCTTTCCAGCTGATTTTCCAGTACTTTGCCGGTTTCTTTCAACGTCCGGGGCAGTTCGCAGCGCTTGTAGAGGGCATCCCGCAGTTTTCGAATGGCTGAAATACTGGCCTCGGCACGTCGGCTCGCAGGGGTGGCGGAGTAGACGTCCGGACCTTCCAGGTACAGCAGCAACTCGCCCAAAGGCTCCCGAATGCTCTCAAGGTTGAACTCAAGCACATAGGGCAGGTACAGGCTCATGCACAGTCCGTGGGGCAGGTGGCAGATGGCTCCGGTAGCATGTCCCAGAGAGTGGACCAGGCCCACCATGGAGTTGGAAAAGGCAATGCCCGCCATGGTTGACCCCTGAGCCAGTTCCAGTCGGCCATCACTGTCTTTCGGATTATCCATGACTGAAAGCAGGGATTGGCTCACCTTCTTGACTGCTGCCGTGGCGTACGCGTCGCTCAGGGGGTTTTTGGCCATGCAGGTGAACGCTTCCGTAGCATGGGTGAGCGCGTCCATAGCGGTGGCCGCCGTAATGTGGGGCGGCAGGGTCAGGGTCATACGCGGGTCGATGATGGCGGCGTTAGGCAGCAGGAATGATGAGGTAAACGGAAGTTTTACGCCTTTTTTCTCATCGGTGATGACCGCCACCGAGGTTACCTCGGAACCGGTACCCGCCGTGGTGGGCACAACAAAGAACGGCTTGAGCGGGTGCTTGAGAACACCGGCGCCACTGTATTTGGCGATATCATCGCCGCCTTCGGATACCAGAATATTGACCGCCTTGCCGGTATCAATGGCGGAGCCGCCGCCCACCGCAATGATCGAGTCGCATTTTTCCTTGCGGTAAACGCTGGCAATGTCTTTCACCACCGACGTGGAGGAATCCGGTGGCACATCATCGTAAATGGATACAATCTCCAGCCCGCTTTCTTCGCAGGCGGCAATCACCGGCTCGAGCAAGCCGGCCGCGCGCACCCCTTTATCCGTGACAATCATAGGCCGTTTGGCTGCCAGGCCAGTCAGTTCATAGGGAATGTGTTCCAGCGCGGCTTTACCGGCAATCACTTTTACCGGGCAGAAGAACTCGTAGTATTTGTTGGTCATTATGCTCTCACTGTCTCGACGAATTGGGTGGCGACTTTCAGATAAATGCGGGCGGCACTGATGAGTTTTTCAGGCAGTTTGATGCTTGCCGGATATTCTTTGACCGCCCTTTCGGCAATTAGTCGGGGCAGGATGAATGATTCCAGTCGGTTGAGAACCCGGGTCATCCGCACCGCGTAACTCACATCCCCATCCACCAGCATGCGGTCGTTGGCAAAGGCAACGGAGGTCTTCTCCTGAAACGACAGTACCAGGAAGGCATGGGCGATATGCTTGAACTGGATCGAGAGGTCAACGGGGCGTGGAGCTTCATCCCCGTGGAAGAGCAATTTACCGTTGCCGGTGTGCTCAACGATGAGTTTTGGCCCGTTGGGCATAACCTGCATCTCGAACAGGAAGCCCTCCGGCAGTTCGCAGGTTTCGTTTCGGGTGGCTTCATCCACCTCGCTGATTGCCTGCAGTGCGCGCCCCATCACCTGGAACATCAGCTCAACATAGCTGCGTCGTGCGTGGGACATCATTGGCTGAAGTCGTTTTACGATCATGGTCGCCATCCGATTGTTGTTGGTTAATCTGATTTTTAGAGTTATTGCTCTAGAAGTCAATGCAATCGTTGACGC
>TARA_B100001057_G_scaffold375766_1_pt1 | contig 10760 bp, 7 predicted proteins | sample TARA_B100001057 | Tara Oceans TARA_B100001057 (sample SAMEA2621839) | marine metagenome | biome: marine biome (ENVO:00000447); feature: surface water layer (ENVO:00002042); material: "saline water (ENVO:00002010), including plankton (ENVO:xxxxxxxx)" | depth 5 m | reverse complement strand
GATAATTGAGATTTATATTCAATAATAATAGATTCAATTATTTCTTTAGCTGATAATATATTTTCTATTGAGCAAGATACTTGACCAATTTCAAGCTCACCATTAGTTAAATCTCCATCAAAAATTCCCTTTTTAGCTCTCCCCTTGCCCAAAAATACTCTGATCTCCTCTGTAGATTTCTTTTGACTATACATTCTTGTAATATTATCGTAAAATTCATTTTTAATTAGTCTAACTGGTGTAATATCTTTCATTGTTAAAATAGTATCACCCTCTTTGGCTTCAATAACTTGATTTTTAAAATTTATATGTGCTGAAGATTCTTTTGAAACTGCAAATCTTGAGCCAATTTGAATACCATCAGCTCCTAATGATATAGCTGCTAGCATTGATTTTCCACAAGAAATTCCACCTGCAGCAATTATTGGAATATCAATATTTTTAGAAATCAACGGAACTAAGCACATTGTTGTTGTTTCATTTTTACCATTGTGACCTCCCGCTTCAAAACCTTCAACAACAATTGCATCAACTCCTGAATCTATAGATTTTTGAGCAAACTTTAAGTTTGAAACAACATGTACAACTGTAATTCCATGCGACTTCAATATGTTCGTGTATTTTTTTGGATTTCCAGCTGAAGTGAAGACAATTTTGACATCATTATCAATAACTTTTTGAATATGAGTTTCAACATGAGGATATAATAATGGAATATTTACTCCAAATGGATGATTTGTAGCTTTCTTGCATTTTAAAATATGCTCCTCTAATACATTAGAATACATTGATCCTGACCCAATTAGTCCGAGTCCTCCGGCATTACTAACAGCAGCACAAAGTTTCCATCCACTACACCAAACCATACCTCCTTGAATTATGGGATATTTTATTCCAAAAAGCTGATTAACTCTGTTCATAATAATTTATCTTTGTTATATCTACTAAAGTAAAAAATTAAATCAGTTGAAAAATGAATCTAGATAAAGAAATATTTAATCTAATCGAAAAAGAAAATACAAGACAAATTAATGGAGTTGAACTTATAGCTTCTGAAAACTTCGTTAGTGAACAAGTGAAACAAGCTGTAGGCTCTTGTCTTACAAACAAATATGCAGAGGGATATCCTGGTAAAAGATACTATGGAGGTTGTGAAATCGTTGACGAAGTTGAATCACTGGCGGTTGATAGAGCAAAAAAACTTTTTGGAGTTGAATATGTTAATGTTCAACCTCACTCTGGGTCTCAAGCAAACGCAGCAGTAATGTTAGCATGTTTGAATGCTGGTGATAAAATTTTAGGTTTTGATCTAAGTCATGGAGGTCATTTAACTCATGGTTCACCAGTAAACTTCTCTGGAATATTATACAATGCTATTTTTTATGGACTGAATAAAGAAGGTAATTTAGATTATGACAATATCGAGAAAATTGCTTTAAATGAAAAGCCTAAAATGATAATTTGTGGAGCATCAGCCTACACTAAGGATTGGGACTATGAAAGACTTAGAAATATTTCTGATAAAATTGGATCAATATTATTAGCTGACATTTCTCATCCATCAGGATTAATTGCCTCAAGACTATTAAATGATCCTGCAAAATTTTGTCATGTAATAACAACTACAACACACAAAACACTTCGTGGACCTAGAGGTGGGATGATCATGATAGGTAAGGATTTTGAAAATCCATTTAATCAAAAGTTTAAAAGTGGTAAGTTAAAATCAATGTCAACGTTACTTAATTCAGCCGTCTTTCCAGGAACTCAAGGAGGTCCTCTTGAGCACGTAATTGCTGGTAAGGCTGTTGCGTTCAAAGAGGCACTTGACTCAAGCTTTGTAGATTATTCAAAACAAGTTATCACAAATGCAAAAACAATGGTCAATGAATTTATTAAACTCGATTATAATGTGGTCTCAGGAGAAACGATGAACCATTGTATGCTCATTGATTTAAGATCAAAAAATGTTAATGGAAAAACTGCTGAGGACATTTTACAAGTTGGTGACATAACTGTTAATAAAAATATGGTTCCATTTGATACAGAATCACCTTTCATAACATCTGGAATAAGGATTGGAACACCAGCTGTCACAACAAGAGGTCTTGATGAAAATGATTGTAAAAAAATTGTACATTTTATTAATGAAATATTAACTAATGTCAACAATTTAGACAGAGTTTGTGAGATTAAAACTGAAGTCAATAATTTTATGAGCAAATTCCCTATGTTTAAAGTCTAGCATGCAAAAGGAAAAAAAAGTACAATTCTTAAAAGATCCACAAAACAGCTACAGATCTCTTGTCAGGTCATTTGGAAATAACTTTACAAAGAATCAAAGAAGGGAAATAAGAAAAGCTTTTGTTTATGCATCTGCGGCACACAGTGGCACTAAAAGAAAGTCTGGAGAGCCATATATACTTCACCCCTTAGCTGTTGCAAGAATTGTTAGTAAGGAAATGGGATTGGATTCAGTGTCGATAATAGGTGCCTTACTGCACGATGTTGTAGAAGATACAGAGTTCACAGTTATGGATATTGAAAAGGAATTTGGTAAAAAAGTAGCCAAAATAATTGATGGTTTAACAAAAATCGCAGAAGTTTTTGATCAAAATGTTTCTCTTCAGCAGGAAAATTTTAGAAAGATGCTACTCACTTTGTCAGATGACATAAGAGTAATACTTATTAAAATTGCTGATCGGCTACACAACATGAGAACTTTATCTTCAATGTCTAAGAAAAAACAATTGAAAATCGCATCAGAAACACTTTTCTTATACGCTCCACTTGCACATAGACTTGGCCTCTACTCAATTAAAACAGAGCTCGAGGATCTAAGCCTAAAGTTTACTAAACCAGAAATATATAAGGCAATTTCCTTAAAACTAAATGAGACGAAAATTGAAAGAAATAAGTTTATCAACAAATTTTCTGTTCCAATAAGAGAGTCTTTAAAAAAAGAAAAAATAAGTTTTGAAATTAAAGGCCGACCTAAATCAATTTTTTCAATTAGAAACAAAATGTTTGAAAAAGGAATAAAGTTTGATGATATATATGACAAATTTGCTATTAGGATAATCGTTGACACAAAAAATCTAAACGAAAAAGCAGACTGCTGGAAAATTTATTCAATAGTTACAGATTATTATAAGCCTAACCCTGATAGACTCAGAGACTGGATCTCTACACCAAAAGCAAATGGCTATGAATCTTTACACACTACTGTTATGGGTGATGATGGCAAGTGGGTTGAAGTGCAAATAAGAAGCAAAAGAATGGACGAGATAGCCGAAAAAGGCTATGCAGCACATTGGAAATACAAATTAAAAGACAACAAAGAAAGTTCCATTGATAACTGGATTAAAAATGTTAGAGAGCTACTAGAAAACCCAAATTCCAGCGCAATTGATTTCATTGATGATTTTAAACTTAATTTATATACAGGAGAAATTTATATTTTCACACCTGCTGGTGAGTTAAAAACTTTACCAAAAAGTGCAACTGCTCTTGATTTTGCATTTGATATTCATACTGAAATTGGACTAAAATGTATGGGTGCAAAAGTCAATGGCAGATTGGTAGCGCTAAGTAAACAACTTAATAGTGGAGACCAGGTTGAAATTATCACATCAAATAAACAAAAACCAAGAAAAGATTGGCTAAGATTTGTTGTTACATCTGTTGCAAAATCAAAGATTAAAAATGCTTTAAAAGAAGAGAAAAAATTAATTGCAAAAGAGGGCAAAGAAAGTATTGAAAGAAAATTGAGACATCTCAAAATAAAACTAAACAATAAAGTTGAAACTGAAATGATTAAATTTTTTCAACTCAGCTCTTCGTTAGAACTATATTTTCAAATAGGCGTTGGTGCAATCGATAATAAACAAATAAAAGATTTTGTAAATTTAAGAGGAACAGGCTGGTATCAAACAATAAGAAATAAGTTTAATTCTAAGAGTTTTTCCAAAAGAAAAAATGATTCTAATAAAATTATTGTATTTGGAGACAATAGTGAGATCCTTGATTATAAGCTATCAAATTGTTGCAATCCGATTGCTGACGATGAAATATTTGCATTTACGACAGTTGAAGATGGCATTAAAATTCATAGAAATGACTGTCCAAATGCAATTCAAATGAGATCAAACTTTGCTTACAGAATTTTGGACGCTAAATGGGTAAATAAAGATAAAATAGATTTTATTGCTACAATATTGGTTGAAGGGATAGATAGTTTAGGAATAACTAATAAAATAACTCAGATTATTTCAAACCAAATGAATGTTAATATAAAATCCATTAATATAAATAGTGAAGGTGGAATTTTTAATGGTAAAATTAGCTTACAAGTTCATAATGTAAATTTCCTTGACTCACTAACTAACAAACTTGATAAAATTGAGGGACTTTCCTCTATTAAAAGAACTTACGATCATGACTAGAATAAATTTTTTTTTTAGTTTTTAATTATTTACATTTGATAAATGATAGCCCAAGATAATATTAAAAAAGTAAAGGAAATTTTTGACGAATACCTAGAAGAAAAAAAACATCGAAAAACTCCCGAAAGGTATGCCATTCTAAAAGAAATTTATAATCTTAAAGGTCACTTCGATGTAGAATCTCTTTACTTAAAGATGAAGCAAAAAAAATACAGAGTGAGCAGAGCCACTCTTTACAACACTGTTGAAATTTTACTTGATTGTAATCTTATTAGAAAACATCAGTTTGGAAAGTCTTATTCTCAATATGAAAAATCTTTTTTTAATAAACAGCATGATCATTTAGTTTGTACTAATTGTGAAAAAATAGTAGAATTTTGTGATCCGAGAATTCATGAAATAAAAACCTTTATTGAAAAAAATCTAAAATTTAAAATAAATAAGCATGCACTAAATTTTTATGGAGAATGCTTGGATAAAGATCATTGCAAAAAAAATAAAATTAATGAATAAAGTAGATGTCCTACTCGGACTTCAGTGGGGGGATGAAGGTAAAGGTAAAATAGTTGATGTTCTTTCAAAAAAGTATGACATAATAGCAAGATTTCAAGGAGGTCCTAATGCAGGACACACACTTGAATTTGATGGAATTAAGCATGTGCTGCATACAATTCCATCAGGAATTTTTAATGCTGGAGTAACTAATCTTATTGGTAATGGTGTTGTCATTGATCCAATAATTTTTAGAAAGGAAATAGAATCAATAGATAAACTAAATATTGAAACCTCTGAGCTTCTAATTTCAAAAAAAGCACACCTTATTCTTCCCACTCACAAAATGCTTGACAAAGCTTCAGAAATAGCTAAAGGAAAAAATAAAATTGGTTCGACCCTGAAAGGCATTGGACCAACTTACATGGACAAAACTGGAAGAAATGGTTTGAGAGTTGGTGATATAAACAGTAAAAATTTTGAAGATAAATACAATAAATTAAAGGAAAAACATATTACACTTTTGAAATTCTATTCTTTTGAAGAATCAATAGATGAATTAGAGAAAGAATGGTTCGAAAGCATTGAAACAATCAGAAAATTTAAGTTAATTGATAGTGAACAATTTTTATATAATCAACTAATTGACGATAGAAGTGTTTTAGCTGAAGGTGCACAGGGTTCTTTATTAGATATAGACTTCGGATCTTACCCATTTGTTACATCATCCAACACGATTGCTGCTGGAGCTTGCACTGGACTTGGTGTTGCGCCTAACAAAATTGGTGAAGTTTTTGGCATTTTTAAGGCTTACTGTACAAGAGTTGGTAGTGGACCCTTTCCCACAGAACTTTTTGATAGTACTGGAGAAGAAATACAAAAAGTTGGTAATGAATTTGGTGCTACTACTGGAAGATCTAGGAGATGTGGTTGGCTAGATATTCCAGCACTAAAATATGCTATTAAAATAAATGGAGTAACGCAACTAATGATGATGAAGGCTGATGTTCTATCAATGCTTGAAAAAATTAGAATTTGTACACATTACATACATAATGATATCAAATTAGATTATATCCCATATGACACTTCTGGTGGTGATTTTACTTGCATTTATAAAGATATACCTTCATGGCAAAAGGATTTAACTCAGCTAAGCAGTTATGAAGATTCACCTTTCGAACTGAAAGAATATGTCAATCTTTTAGAGCAAATCCTTGAGCTTCCAATTAAAATTGTATCTGTTGGACCTGATAGAAAACAAACTTTATTCAGATAAAATTATTTTAAGATTTTTATTTATTGTATTGTCATTTGCACTTATTAATGATTGTAAATCACAAGAAAGAAAAACTATAAATATAATTAATTCAGACAGTACTATATCTGATAAAAAAAGACACCCTGACTATCTCAGACTTTTAGGCAACATAGTTTTTGAACATGAAAACTATTTTCTGAAATGTGATTCTGCGCACCATTATTTAGATATTGGAAAGATAAAGTGTTTTGGCGATATTTCAATCGAGTCTGATTCAGTTTTAATTAATTGTAAAAATCTTGTTTTTGATTCAAAAGAAAATACCGCCAATTTAAAAAATGATGTGATACTTAAAAAGAGTGAAAAAAGTTTATTCACTAACAATTTAATAATTAACTTTTCTAATGATAATGCACTTTACTATGGTGGTGGTGAGGTAGTAAAAGGTATTCAGAATATTATATCTAAAAAGGGAGAATATAATATCAAAACTGACAAATACCTTTTCAAAGATTCAGTAAAAACTATAATTGATAATGACAGATTGATTACTAATCATTTAAATTTTGATAACAAAAAAAATCTTTATATAATAGATGGACCGTCAAATTACATAAAAGAGGATTTAAATCTATACTTTGAAAATGGTAGTTATAATTCTAAAAGTAAAAAGGGTTTTTTTTCCAAGAACAATTATATAAAAGATAATGATTTTGTCTTGCAATCAGACATGTTTATTACTGATAAAGAAAATAATATTGAGGCAATCGATAACGTAACATTAGTAAACGAAGACGATAAAATATTTATAAATAGTGGTTATGCATTATTTAACGATAGTTTAAGATATTTTACAGAAACACCAAAAATTAGTTTTCTAAGCAAAGACGATACCTTAAATATAAATTCTGAAATAGTTTTTTCTAAAAAAAACATACTAATATCTCATAAAGATGTGAAAATTATTAGTAAGAATTTAATAGGTAAATGTGATTCTCTTTCATTTAATCAAAATGACTCATTGATCAAGCTTTATGGTAGCCCAGTTCTTTGGGCTGATGGATTCCAGATCACATCAGATACTATTATACTAACTTACTTCGATAATGAAATTAAAAATTTCTATCTACCAAATAATCCCTTTATTTGTTTTAAATCAGACACTACCATTTTTAATCAAATTAAAGGCAATGAAATGTCAGGCACCTTTTTTCAGAATATTTTAAAAAAAATTAGTGTACTTAGCCAAGGTGAAAGTATTTATTTAGTAGAAGAAACCAATAAAAATATTGGTTTAAATCACACAAAAAGCCCTAAAATTTTAATTAATTTTTTCAAGGGAAAAGTAAAAGAAATAATATATTCCGGAAATGCTGAGTCATTAACTGTTCCAATCAAAGAAATCACTGAAGAAAAAAAGTATCTAAAGAATTTCCATTGGAGATGGGATGAGAAATTAGAAATTCTTAATTAGAAACGATGTTCTTCTATTTATAGCTCTACCCCTATCTATTCTATTATCATCAATTGGCTTGTCTTCTCCGTATCCTTTAAAACTAATCCTATCCACAAGTAAACTGTCAATTTCGACAATGTAATTATATACAGATTTAGCTCTTAGCTCTGATAGGCTTAAATTATAATCATAATTACCAACATTATCAGTATGTCCTTGAATTTCAATTTCTAAATTTTCATATTTTTTTAGATTTGAAATTAATTCATCAATATCAGAGAATGATGAATTTATCAGAGTAAATGAGTTAGTTTCAAATTGTATGTTATTTAATATAATTTCACTATTGTTTGAGCTAAGAATTTCTCTTTCAATTGATAAAATATTATTCGGTCTGATAGAATCGTTTATTAGTACAGTGTAAATATCATGTTGATTATCAAAACGATCTGTTGAGTAATAGGAATTTTTTCCATCAGAGGAAACAAAAAAACAATTTTCTTCTTTAAAGCTATTAATTGATGGTCCTAGATTAACTGGCTTTTCAAACAATGAAACTATATTTTTTCTTCTGGAAATATAAATATCATAATTTCCAAAGCCAATATGTCCATCAGAGGCAAAATATAAAGTTTGATTGTCAAAATGAATAAAAGGTGTCATTTCGTCCCTTCTAGTGTTAATTATTGAACCTAAGTTGACTGGACTACTAAAGCCATTTGCAGTAAGTTCAGATATCCAAATATCTTTTCCACCATAACCACCTGGCCTATCACTTACAAAGTACAAATACTTGTTGTCTGGAGAAAAGCATGCTTGTGACTCCCAATGTTTGGTATTTATTTTTGGTCCCGCATTAAATATTTCACCATCAGAATTCATAAAATAAATGTCACATCTTCCATAACCCTCTCTTCTATTACAAGATGTAAAAACAAAAGTTGACTTGTCAGAAGTAAGATTAACAGCACCTTCATTATTACTGGAATTAACTGATTTTAAAGAAGATGCCTCCGTCCAAAAGGTTGAATCTTTTTTTGAAAAGTAAATATCTTCGTCATAAATATCATCTTTATTTAGTACTCGTCTAGTAAAAAGAAGTAAGCTGTCATCTAATGAAAGAACTGGAAAATACTCAGAAAATGAAGTGTTTACATTGGAATTTAATTTAATTGGTTTACTGGTTGAGTCGATATTAATTAATTGATTTATTGAAAATAAACAAGATTTAATTTTTAAGCTTAAATCAAATGAATCAAACTGACTATTTTTAACTTCGCCGTTTATCTTTTTGAAATTTTCGAGTGCCTCTTTGTAGAAGCCGTATTTATAAAACAGATTTCCAATTCTTGAATATGCTTTGTTGTTAAGAAAACTATAGCTGTTTTGTAAGTATTCTGCTGATTTTATAATCTGATTGTTTTTCTCAAAACACTTTGAAGCTAATAAATAAGGAGCTTTCCAGTTTGGGTTTTCCTTAATAATTTTGTTACAAATTTCAATAGATTTTTTATATTTTTCTTTTTTCATTAAAGAAACTGCCTTATCATAACTCCTGTAATCATTTTTTTGACTAAAGGCCGTTAACGGTAAAAACAAAATGATAATGAAGAATCTATAAATCATGGGATGTTCATATATCTTTGTGTTTGTAATGAAATTTTCCATTTTGGATTGCTCTTAACATAATCAATAATCCTTGGAAGCATAATTTTACTTTTACTCCACTCAGGCTGTAGGTACATGAAGCAGTCTCTTTTTAACTTGTTACTTTGAATCTCCGCCCATTTAAAATCATGGTTGTTTTGAACAATAACTTTTAGCTCATCACATTTTTCATAAATATTTTCAATAATATCAGTATTTTTTTTTGGTGATAAACATATCCAATCAAAAACACCAGTCAAAGGATGAGAGCCTGATGTTTCTAAGTTAATTTTCAATTTACTTTGTTTAAGTAAGTTGGTAAGGGGATCGAGATTGTACATCAGCGGTTCTCCACCAGTGATAACCACATATTCACAAACATTTTGATCGAGATTCTTTACAATATCCTCTATTTTAGTAAGTGGATGTGAGTTTGCATCCCAACTTTCTTTTACATCACACCAATGACAACCAACATCACATCCTCCAATTCTGAGAAAATAAGATGGTATTCCAGCGTAATAACCCTCTCCCTGAATTGTATAAAAAGATTCCATTAAAGGTAGTGCTAATCCAGAATCTATTTCATTGTTATAATTATCAAACACCTTGCAAAAATATGTATTTCTACTTAAGAATAGTATCTTTGTTTCATAGATAAATAATCATGAAAAAACTACTTGAATGTGTCCCCAATATTTCTGAAGGAAGGGACAAAGCAAAAATAGAATTAATTTCAAAAGTTGTTGAAAAAGTTGAGGGAGTAAAATTATTAAATGTAGACCCTGGTAATGCAACAAATAGAACTGTAATAACTTTTATAGGTGAGCCTCAAAATGTAATTGATGCTGCTTTTTTATTAGTTAAAACCGCACAAGAGAATATAGATATGTCTTCTCATAAGGGAGAACACCCAAGAATGGGGGCTACAGACGTATGTCCCTTAGTACCAATCTCAAACATTACTATGCAAGAAACTGTTGAGTGGGCTCAAAAGCTAGCAAAAAAGATTGGTAATGAATTAGGCATACCTGTTTACTGTTATGAAGAAGCAGCAACCAAACCAGAAAGAAAAAATCTTGCAAACTGTAGAAGTGGTGAATATGAGGCCATGTCAAAAAAAATTGAAACCAAAGAGTGGAAACCTGATTATGGTCCAGATAAATTTAATGAAACAGTTAAAAAATCTGGTGTTACTGCTGTAGGGGCTAGAGATTTTTTAATTGCATATAATGTTAATCTTAACACTACTTCTACTAGAAGAGCAAACTCTATTGCATTTGATATAAGAGAAGCAGGTAGAATTAAAAGAGAAGGTGGAAAACTTGATGGAAAAATTATCAAAGATAAAAAAGGAAACCCGCTCAGAGAACCAGGAATATTTAAATCAGTAAAAGGTATAGGGTGGTTTATTAAAGAATATAATATCGCACAAATTTCATACAATTTAACCGATATC
>TARA_B100001057_G_scaffold167742_1_pt1 | contig 10760 bp, 5 predicted proteins | sample TARA_B100001057 | Tara Oceans TARA_B100001057 (sample SAMEA2621839) | marine metagenome | biome: marine biome (ENVO:00000447); feature: surface water layer (ENVO:00002042); material: "saline water (ENVO:00002010), including plankton (ENVO:xxxxxxxx)" | depth 5 m | reverse complement strand
AAAGAAGTTCTTGAGAAAGAAGTCAAAAGATATACAGAAAATTACATCAATAAAAACAGGGCATTCGGTGAATTAGGTCATCCGGATGGGCCCTCTATTAACCTAGAAAGAGTTTCCCACATGATTAAATCTCTCAAACTTGAGGGCGATAATTATGTCGGTAAAGCAAAGATTATGAAAGAAACTCCTTATGGTGCAATAGTATCAAATCTTATCAAAGAAGGTGCGTCTCTTGGTGTTTCTTCTAGAGGTATGGGAAGTGTGAAGTCTACGAAAGAAGGAAACAATGTAGTGCAAGGTGATTTTTATCTTGCGACTGCGGCCGATATCGTGGCGGATCCATCTGCTCCTGATGCATTCGTAAATGGAATCATGGAAGGAAAGGAATGGATTTGGGATAATGGTATTATCCGCGAAGCACAAATTGACAGTTATCGAAATGCAGTTAGGTCTGCAAAGTCTAAAGAGATGGAAACTACTAAGATAGGACTCTTTGAAGATTTCTTCGAAAAATTGTCTAAAAACTAAATTATTATAAATATTTGGTAAAATCAACTCAATTAGGAGAATAATACGATGGCTAATGAACTAGAAGTCAATGAAGTTGAAGAACTAGAGAATTCAGTAGAGTCTGAAGAAATTTCTGAAGAGTCTCAAGACGAACTAGTTCAAGAAGTTTCTGAAGAACAAGCTGACGAAGCGGTAGAAGAAATTCTTGCCGAGTTAGACGAAGAAGAAACTTCTGAAGAAAGTGAAGAAGAAGAGTCTTTGGCAGAAGGCGGTTACGGCAAGAAAAAAATGAAAGAAGCCGACGATGAAGAAGACGAAGAAGAACCTAAGAATTCTTTTATGATGAAGAAGAAGGTCAAGAAAGAAGATATTGATGTATCAGAGCACATTGATGCAATGTTGTCTGGTCATGAATTATCAGAAGATTTCCAAGAAAAGGCTCGCACAATTTTCGAAGCTGCAGTTCTAGAACAAGTAAACAAAGAAGTTGAAAAGATAGATCAACAGTATGAAGAAGATTTTGAGAAGTCAGTTCTTGAAGTCAGATCACAAATTGCAGAAAAGGTAGATGAGTATCTATCTTATGTTGCTAAAGAGTGGTTGGAAGAGAATAAGGTTGTTGTTGAAAGCAGCCTTAAACTTGAAATCATGGAAAATTTCATTTCTGGTATGAAGACAGTTTTCGAAGAAAATTATATCGAAGTCCCAGAAGAGAAAGCAGATTTGTATGCAGAAGCAGTTGCTGAAGCAGAACAAGTCAAAGAACAACTCAATGAAGCAATCGAAAAGAATGTTAAACTTTCTAAAGAAGTTGAAACTGTTCAGAAAGATGGAATCATTAGGGATGTCGTGGAAGGTATGACTATACAACAGGCTGATAAGATTCGTTCTTTGTCTGAAGGTGTAGAATTTACTTCTGCTGAAGATTTTGCTGAAAAGGTTAAAGTCATTAAGGAAAATTATTTTCCAAGTGAAGAAACTGTTTCTAGTGAAGTTGTAGATGGCGAAGAAGAAGTTACTGCGGTTGAAGATTCTGAGGTTGTTCTTGAAGAACAGGCTTCTAAGAAAACTTCTGATCCTGTAATGGAGAACTACGCAAGAGCAATCTCAAGGTTCAGTAGAAAACAGTAAAAATCAAAATATTATAAATAATAACTGAAAATTAAGAAAAACTTGACAAAAACTTAATTGAATTAATCCAAAGGAGACTACGATGTATACAGAAATGCATTTGTCAGAGCAACTTCAAGAGAAGTGGAAGCCGGTAATCGAGCATCCCGATCTACCTAAGATCGAAGATTCTTACAAGAGAGCGGTAACTGCTATGCTTCTTGAAAACCAAGAAAAAGTTGCAAGAGAAGAAGCATCAATGTTGACTGAAGGGCCGATAAATGCAGTTGGTGGCGGTATGTCTCCAGTTGTCGGTGGTGAAGGCAACATTAAAGGTATGGATCCAGTACTGATCTCATTGATCAGACGTTCTATGCCCAACCTGATGGCGTATGATGTTCTAGGTGTTCAACCTATGAGCGGCCCAACAGGTCTTATCTTCGCGATGAAATCACAATACGGCGATCAGGCCGGCGAAGCACTTTACGGCGAAGCAGATACTGCTTTCTCTGGTGCCTCAAGTCCTGTTCACAACGGAACTGATCCATTCAGTGGTGTCGCAGTAACTGGTTCTGGCGCTTCTGCCGAACTTGATTACTCTGGTAGCGATTACACATCTGGAGGGCCCGCCGCTACTGCTAAGGCAGAAGCATTGGGAGACGGTACTGTAACTGGAATGGGTACAGGCGGTCACTTCAATCAGATGTCATTCTCAATCGATAGAGTATCTGTGACAGCGCAATCAAGAGCACTGAAAGCAGAATACACTATGGAATTGGCACAAGATCTGAAGGCAGTTCACGGTCTAGACGCTGAAAGCGAATTATCAAACATTCTTTCTTCAGAAATCACTGCTGAAATCAACAGAGAAGTTCTGAGAACAGTATACGCAGTTGCAAAGCCTGGCGCACAAGCTGGTGTAACTACGAAGGGTGTTTTTGATCTAGATGCTGACGCAGATGGTCGTTGGTCAGTAGAGAAGTACAAAGGTCTTCTTTACCAGATCGAAAGAGAAGCAAACGCAATCGCTAAAGAAACTCGTAGAGGAAAAGGTAACTTGGTTATCTGTTCTTCAGACGTTGCTTCGGCTCTCGCCATGTCAGGTGTACTAGATTACAACCCTGCGCTACAAACTAATCTTTCAGTTGATGACACAGGTCAAACTTTTGCCGGTGTTCTTAACGGAAGAATGAGAGTTTATATTGATCCTTACTTTACATCAACCTCTGGTTATGAGTTGTTGGTTGTAGGTTATAAGGGATCTTCACCTTATGATGCTGGTATTTTCTACTGCCCATACGTCCCATTACAAATGGTTCGCGCAGTGGGTGAAAATACTTTCCAACCTAAGATTGGATTCAAGACCCGATACGGAATTGTTGCAAACCCATTTGCATCAATGAGTTCTGGTTCAAACCAATACTACAGAAAGGTTGCCATCTCAGGATTGACAGCAATCGGTTAATCGATTACTTAAAATCTAAAAAGAAAAAAGGGACTTTCGAGTCCCTTTTTTTGTGGTTGATTATAAATAGTTTGGTCGTTTAACGACTTCCATTCTTACTTAAATTATTAAAGAGCAATTCTTTATAAAAAAGGTGGTAGAAGGGGGCAATGCCCCCTTCTTTTTTGGGAAAGTCAAATACTTTTTTTATAAATATAAGAAAATCATTTTACACTGGAGAGAGAGAATCCATGCCTAATTCCAATCTAGTCAACGCAAAGAATAATATGAAAACTAGAATCAGAAATCGTGTTTCTGGTTCTAATCCAAGAGATTTAGGAAGACTTGCAAAATCTGCAAGATTTGTCGGTCTTACCGATGATTCAGAAGTTGAAACTGATATCGATACCGAAATGGCTGCAGTAATTCCTAGTGCATCAGTAGATGACCTAGTAGAAATGTCCGAAGGTCTTAAAGAATTAAGAACTGGTGCTGCGGATATGGGAACAGTTGCAAACGCAGATAGTCTCACAGAAGGCGGAAATAAGTTTCTAAACGCCGAAAGTGTTCAACCATCAATAAGTGTCTCTGGAGATTTATCATACAACGGCGGTGTTGTTTCTTACACCGCTCCCACTGCTTCCGCACTACAAGTTGTTGCAACAGTCGGTGATTTGCCCGCTGGTGCTTCGGCCGGAGATCAAGCAGTTGTTCAATCAAATAATAAGTTATACATCAAAACTGCAGACGGTTGGTATGCAGTAGCATTAATTAACACTGCTCCAAGTATATCTGGGAACAGTGCTACATACGAGCTCGCCACTGACATGACTCCAACAGTTATCACATTAACTGCAACAGATCCAGAAAATGATCCAGTAACATTTTCATATGCAGTCACTTCTGGAGATCTCAATGGAACTACAGTACAACAGGCAGATAATGTATTCACTGTAAGTCCACACGGATTAAATGATGCTACTTTCGAATTAACATTCTCCGCAAATGATACGGTGAATGTTGCAACATCAGTTTCTAGTTTTAGTTTGACTCATGGAATTGATTGGAGTAATCCAACTCAAATAGCTGTTCGAGGTTGGTGGGGAGTTAACATATACGAATCGCATGGTCTTAATGTATCCAGTAATCAAAATCAGTGGCCAGGCGGTTCAGAACAGACAGCAGTAGCGTCATATTTTAAAAATGGAAAAAGTTGGGTTGTTGCTGGAGATTCTAAGGTAACAGATGGAAGTACTGATGGTTTAATTTATGGTCTCGCCCTACACCCCGCAGCAGGACTACAAGAAGAATATGGAGGTGATTGGGAAAATGCTCATTGGAGTTATCAGAATCCAAATCCATATTCTGCTTCATATGGCCAACCCGACTATTATGGTCAAAAGGTAGATGTATCACCAAATGCAACTTGGGTAATTACCGGAGCAGAAAATGAAAATCCTCCGCAAGATTTTGGTAGACAAGCTGCTGGAATGGCATATCTATACAATTTAGATACAGATTCTTACGTTACAATAAATGACCCCAATATATCTCATATGGGGAATTGGGGAGAAGCAGTTGCGGTCAACGATACTCATTGTGCGGTTGGTAAAACAGATTATGATTCTAAATCTGGAAAAGTTGGTATTTTTGAAAATGCAACTGGAAATCTTGTAACTTGGGTATATCATACAGGAACTCATTATCAAGACACAAGATGGCCGACTGATTCTTGGCACACAACAGAAGCCAACGGTTACTTTGGATCACATATAGTAATGAATAATGAATATATGTGTGTTTCTGCTTCAAACGAACAGCCCGCCAACGGCCATAACCAAATTGGTGCTGTGTATGTTTATGATATGACAAATCCTGCTAGTCCTGCATTTTTGTACAAATTAGAAAATCCGGATTATAGTGGTGCAAATGTTCCTACTTCAGTAATTGGTAATTCTCCATATCAAATGAATCACAGAGTACATTTTGGAGGTGATTCGACAAATCCGATGAGAGCATCTAGTATCCAAATTTCTGGAACTAAACTTGCTGTCGGTGCGCCAGGAAACTATACTGCAGATTCTCTTTCTGGGACTGGAGGAAGTCAAAACCAAGGATGGGGTGGAAGTTCATTTAATGTATCAGAAGAAGAGTATCAAAGAGGCGGAAAGATATTCGTATTTGATTTAACAACAGGAAATCTTATAACAGATATAGAACATCCAAACAATCAATCATATGGAAACAGAAACTCTACCTCATTTGGAGCTGGATTCTTAGGAAAGAATTTTGCATTTAATGGAGATGTGGTTGTTGCTGGTAGAGGAAATACAAAAGACATCGATATTTATAGTGCGACAGATGGAAGTATAATCAGTACTTTGGTCGATGCAATGCCCTTCACTTCGCAGATGGGTTATAGACCTCCTGCAGTTGCCATACAGGATGAATATATTGTAGTCTTTTACAAAGATGGAACAGACTACTATTCTGGGGGTCGGCCGACCATCAAGGTCTATAAAGCTTAATTTAAATAGGAAAAACAAATGTCAGATACAAATTTAGATCCTTCAATAACCGCCCTCACTAATAGGGCATCTACAGTTGCTGTCACTGCGACTGCAAGAGAGTTAATGAATCTTTCAAGGCTTGCTCCTAGTTTGGAACAGTCAGAGAACACAGATTTAGAAGTTGCAATCAACGCAAGGGCAGAAGATCTGGCTCCATCCGCGACTGCAACAGAACTCAAGAGTATTGGTAAGGCAATCGGTAATGTTCTAGAACCAGAAACATTTGTCGCTGGTGGGACACTTCCAAATCAAGCACAAAACTCTGGTAACTTCCTTGCAACAAATGGAACTGCAGAATCTTGGGGTGGACTTTCAGTCTCTACTCTTAGTGAAGTCAATATATCTTCTATCATGAATGACGAGACTTTAGTTTACAATCATGTCAATGGTCTCTTTGAAAATAACTCACAGGTTTTCAGAATCCAAGAAATCGGTTTAACAGAAAATATCCCTGCTTCTGGAGCATTTGAAGGACAGGTTGTTTTTGATCAACAAACATCAGAACTCAAATACTGGGACGGATCCGAATGGAAAGTTGCAGCGGTTGTTGCAGCTGCCGGTGGTGGTGGAACTTCTACGGTAGATTGGACAGGATCACAAACCACTCTTGCCACATTACCTCGCGGATCTGGTACAACTAGATTCGGAAGAATGGTTGTAATGAATAGTACTTATGTCGCGGTATCGGATTATGAATTCGATCAGGGCGGATATACAGACAACGGAAAGGTCACAGTATATCTAGTCGCAGATGGTTCTGAAGTATGGACTGTTTATGGGACGGAATCACATAATTATCATGGATACACTAATAACGGCGAGAAGGGGATGTTCATGTCCGAAAATCTTCTTGTTATCAATGATGGAGCTACTCGGTCATATGGAGACACTGGAGCAAGAGTTAGACTTTATGATGTGACCAATGGAAATTTATTAGGAACATTTGATGTTAGTGGTGATACGAATATAAGCGTAAATGCTAGCAATCACTATGGGCGTTCTGTTGCCATCAATGACGATGAAACTAAACTTGCAATTGGGTCTCCCGAAGCTTCGCCATCGACAGGAGGGAAGTGGGGGAGATTTTCTGTATATGATATATCCGATTTAAATAACTTGTCAAACACACCCATTCATTCTGTTGGTGGAGAAGATTTACCAGCTAGTGATACTTACTCATTATTTGGATTTGATTTAGATTTTTCTGGAGTCAATACTTTGGTTGTAAGTGCTCCAGATTGGAAAGATGGTGGAGTTAAAACAGGTAGAACTTTTATATTTGATCTGACTGCAGCAGGAAATGGATTACAACAAAGTCTTCCCGGCAAAGCAGTTAGAGTTATTGCTTCCGGAGGAGAATATTCTGGTGGAAATTTAGTTGTTGTTGCTTCAGACTGGCAAGCAGATCCTACAGAAAACGGATTAGTTAAAATTTGGGATTCAAATAGTTTCGGAACTGCAACACCAACTGCGACTATAAATTATCCCGATGGGGGAGCAAACGCGAGATTTGGTCATTCAACTGCCTTTGATGGGAACTACATATTGGTTGCTGGTCTTTATGCAAATACTGATACAACAGGCGGTGGTCAGATTTATGTTTATAACTTAGATGGAACTTCTGTTAGTCAGATATCAAGCCCAAATCCTACTACATGGGGTTCATTCGGATTCTGTGTTGCAGTAGATGCTTCTGGAAGCGGAAAGTGGGCAGTGGGTGCTACTGGGGAAGCAAAGGTTTATGTATTCCAACAGGCGATGTCTGGAGGCGGTTCTGGTTCATCTTACACTGTAGTAGACTGGACTGCAGCAGACTCAACACTAACCACAATATGGGGGTCTAGAATCGGTCACACTCTAACTTCTACTCAATTATCAGATGGTAGAAATGTAGTAATCGCGGCCGTCAATAGCGGTCATTTCTACGCATATGATTTGGCAGATAACTCTCTGATATGGACTGTATCAACGTCGGGTCATGTCCCAGATGATAATGGAGCAATGGCTTCTTCCGGAGATTATTTTGCTGCTGTCGAAGGAGGGAGCGTTAGAGTTCGTTCAGCGCTTGACGGAAGTGCTGTTGACGGCGGGTCAGTTGAAAATGGAGTTGAAAGTATCCCAGGCTGGGGAATCTTCCAAGTCGAGAGTATTAGTATGCATGGAAATTATATCTTCTTACCCAGAACAGCGTATAACGAGTATGCCATGGTCAAATGGGATACAAGGGAGATAGTCTGGCAATATAACTCAAATAATCATCCTTGGAACATAGTTAATTCAAATCCAAATGCTGGTATCGCGGCTTATAACCACGACATGGGAGAAAATTATCTTGCAGTTCAAGATATGTATAGTCATTCCGGAGCATATCAAGCTGGATGTGTATATGTGGTAGATGTTCTTACTGGCCAAGAAATTTCTAGACTTGACGATCCAAATCCTAGAGTTAATGGTAGATTTGGTGGTATTGGTGGGAGAGAAAATGGAATTGCAGTTTCTGGAGACAAGGCTATTATTGGTGATCCCGAAGACGGTCATGGTAAAGTCCACATTTTCGATATGCCCACAGGAACATTAGAATTCACAATAGATGAAAACACTGCTGGTGGGTCAGGCATAACCACTTATGCGCGACAGAGCATTGCTGGATACAATTTTGGTCAGGAAATCGAAGCATACGGAGACTACGCATTAATTTCTCACAATTGGGACTCTTTCATAGTTCAGATATCTACGGGCGAAATTAAACATGAAACTGACCTTCTTAATATTGACAGAGTAACTATAGTAGAGAACTATGCGATTGGCGGAGATTTGAATACACAAAATCTAAGAATCATAAAAGGAATAATTTCTTAATTTAAAGGAAAATTAAAATGGCAAATACATTTACTTCGAGAGATACTCTCAAAACAAAACTCTTGGCCGCAGTAGGTTCTGCGACTACTGCAGATCAGATTGTAAAGTTGTCTCGTTCAATTGAGAGAGCAAATCTGGACGATGATGCAGATCTAGAGACTGCACTAGATACAAAAGTATCTGCAATGGCGACTAGTGCGTCCACTGCAGATATTGAGAAACTTGCATTTGGTGTCAAGAAACTCAGAACTCCGCCGGGCGCTGCAACTCCGACATCTAGTATGATTGCGGAAGGTTCTAGTAATCTCTATGTAACTGACTCTAGAGTTAGAAGTTCATTCAGTGCATCTGGAGACTTATCATATAATGCAGGAACTGGTGTTCTATCTTACACTGCACTACCAGACGCATTAACAGTTTACGCAACAGTCGCAGATTTGCCTGCAAGTGGAGTTGCAGCTGGTGCAAAGGGTATCGTAGAAGAGAATAAGAAACTCTACATCTTCACAGGTGCATCATGGGTTGGTGTAGGATTGGTTGATCAGAAACCAAACTTCACAACAACTCCAGATGGTTCTTATGCATTATCACCTGGCGCTGATACGGTGATCACTCTTGCTGCAACAGATCCACAAGGAGACGCAATCACATATAGTTATCAAGTAACTGCAGGGGCCTTGGGTGGAACTACAGTATCACAGACAGATAATGTCTTCACAATTTCCGCAAGTTCTAATAGTGCGGATGCTGGTTCTTTCTCATTGTCATTTACTGCATCAGACGGAACTAACTTAACAACCACAACTCCTTCAGAGTTTACTCTCGTGTTTGGTTTTAATTGGGACAGTATTGACATTTATACTCCATATTCCAAAGACGAAAACAACAGTTTTGGTAGATGGATGGACACATCTGGTCAATTTTTCACAACCTCCAAGCCAGGTTATTTCGATATAGGAATGATAGACATACAAGATAGTTCGTCCGGCACCAATCCTTTAGGACAACAAATAGATTATATTATTCCGACTTGGATATCTAGTAGTGTCGGTCAGGGGCCCGCGTCAAATAACGGTCATGGTTTGAGTTGGTTGACCGGAACATACACTCCACAAAACGCAGGAACAAGACTATGCCTAGATGGAAATCTGGTTGCATTCCAATCTCACAGTAATAATGGTGATGTACAGGTTTGGAAAGTAAATACAGACGGAACTCAAACATATGGCCAGCCAGTTGCTAAATTTATGTTCACTCCAAGAGATTCATATCTTGATCAACGAATACAAGATTATTGTTATTTTAATGGGTTCTCTGCGTTTGGTCAATCAATTGCAATGGGCGGCGGTTACTTGGCAGTCGGTGATTACAGAGCGAAAATGAACCGGCTCGATTCTCCATATGACGGAGATGGAAATGCACTAGAAAATTCTGGAAAGGTTTTTGTATATGACCTTAGTCAATCGGACGAGGCAGCTGCATTTGCTAATGGATATGTTTTAGAAAGACCATTCACTCCATACAACGGAACCCCAGGCCAACCAGTTGGCGGATCAGGAACTCCAAGAGTTACCATAAGGTTTGGTAGTTCGATAGCGATAGCCGGAGACGCTGGACTTCTCGCTGTTGCCGCGGCAGGATATTCATATTCAAGCAATGAAAGGGTGAGTGGGGCAGTTTTCATCTACAACCTTGCGGATGGGTCTTTTGTACGAGAAATTGATGTATCTTCGCAGAGTGCAGATGGATTAGGAGACCAAGGCGATGCAACCAGTGCGCCCGGAGCTTATCACGACCAACTGCGAATTACTCCAGACGGTTCTAGGTTGGTTATAGGAGATCAAAATACTAGACGATCAGGGTATACTCAAAGAGGAGCAGTCTCCGTATATGATGTAAGTACTGGAGCTCACATAATTACTTGGAGATCTTCCGATCAGAGTGTCGGAGAAGTTAATACCAAATGGGGTAGTACGGTTGATATAACTCCCGATGGAAATTATGTATTATTTGGTGCTCAAGATTCATTCAGTGGAGATGTGGGAAGATGTTTTATGGTCAAGGTGGATGGAACTACATTTGACAATAATCTGCTGTGGTGGGATATTGATGGTAGGACTACTTCATTCAGTGGATTTGGAACCAGTGTCAGATTTGGAGATGATCAAATCTATATTGGTGTTGAAGTACAGGATGCTGTTGTTACATATAAAGCATAATAATATACCTTATGACTTTAGAGGGACTCTTCGGAGTCCCTTTTTTTT
>TARA_B100001057_G_scaffold267510_1_pt1 | contig 10766 bp, 7 predicted proteins | sample TARA_B100001057 | Tara Oceans TARA_B100001057 (sample SAMEA2621839) | marine metagenome | biome: marine biome (ENVO:00000447); feature: surface water layer (ENVO:00002042); material: "saline water (ENVO:00002010), including plankton (ENVO:xxxxxxxx)" | depth 5 m | reverse complement strand
ACTTTTTGATCCTTCAACCAACTTTGAAGTATCTAGTCTTTTATCAAAATTTCTTTCCATGTAGTTCATTTTACCATGGTAATTATTTTTTAGCCAATTTTCAAACCTGTCAGCCTCAGCATCTAAAAAGCCAGATTTAGAAATACCACAAGAAAGAAAACCCAATTCATTAGATATAGATTTTATAAAATCTGTGTTATTTATTTTTTGTTGGATCACTATTAAAAGAGGTTTTTTTGATCTGAAGAAAATGAAATATTTAAATGGTTATAAGCTTTTTCGGTAACTTGCCTGCCTCTAGGTGTTCTGACAAGAAAACCTTGTTGGATTAGAAAAGGTTCATATACTTCCTCCAGGGTTTCGGAAGTTTCAGAAACAGCAGTAGCCAAAGTTGTAATACCAACAGGTCCACCTTTAAACTTCTTGATTAATGTTGTAAGTAATTTGTTATCCATTTCATCTAAACCATACTTATCAACATTTAGTGCTTCTAAGGAATATTTTGTAATTTCTAGATCAATATTTCCATCACCTTTAATTTGAGCAAAGTCCCTTACCCGTCTTAAAAGTGAATTACTAATTCTAGGTGTTCCTCTACTTCTACTGGCAATTTCATCAGAGGCTAAATTGTCAATTTCAATATTTAAAATTTTTGCACTTCTTTTAATTATTTCAGATAATGTATTATTATCATAATATTTCAACCTGTTATTTATTCCAAACCTTGCTCTCATTGGAGCAGTTAATAGTCCTGATCGTGTAGTAGCGCCAATTAATGTGAATTGATTCAAATTAATCTGAACCGATCTTGCATTAGGTCCGGACTCTATCATTATATCAATTTTATAATCTTCCATAGCTGAATACAAATATTCCTCAACAACAGGAGAGAGTCTATGGATTTCATCAATAAATAAAACATCTCTACTTTCTAAACTTGTTAGAAGACCAGCTAAATCACCAGGTTTATCGATGACTGGTCCTGATGAAACTTTTAATGAAACACCAAGCTCATTGGCTAAAATATGCGCCAGCGTTGTTTTTCCCAAACCAGGTGGACCGTGAAGTAAAGTGTGGTCTAAAGCATCCTCTCTTTGATTGGCAGCTTGAACAAAAATTTTTAAATTATCTAGTACTTGATTTTGACCATTAAAATCTTTAAAATTTAATGGTCTTAAAGCTTTATCGAACTCTAGATCCTCATTTGAAAAATTATCATTTGTAGGATCAAGATTCTCATTCATATTCAAATATAGTCAAAAGTTGACTTTAGAATAATTGAAAAAAAGACGATTTAATGTTCAGTAATTTTTTCTTCTTTGGCAATAGGAATTGATTGAGGCACATAATCATCTTTTTTACCAGGCTTACTATAATCATAAGCCCATCTATATACTTCAGGAATTTTACCAGGCCAATTACCATGAATATGTTCTACAGGTGCTGTCCATTCTAAAGTATTTGATTTCCAAGGGTTTTTTTCAGCTTTTTTTCCAAAATACATACTATGTATAAAATTATATAAGAAAATAAGTTGAGCTAAACCTGTAACTAAAGCAAAAACGGTTATTAAAACGTTTATATCTGCAAGATCATCAAAATATGGAAATGCAGTATTCGTATAATATCTTCGAGGGAGTCCTGCCATACCAATAAAATGCATTGGAAAAAATATTCCGTAAGCTCCAATAGCTGTGATCCAAAAATGTACATAACCTAATGATTTATTCATCATTCTTCCATACAACTTAGGGTACCAATGATATACTCCAGCAAATAAACCATAAAGGGCTGATATACCCATTACTAAATGGAAGTGAGCTACAACAAAATAAGTATCGTGAACATTAATATCTAAAGCGCTATCTCCTAATATAATTCCTGTTAATCCCCCTGTTATAAAAGTAGAAACTAAACCAATTGAGAAGAGCATAGCAGGATTTAATTGTAAATTACCTTTCCACAAAGTAGCTATATAATTAAAGGCTTTTACTGCAGATGGAATTGCAATTAAAAGAGTTGTAAATGTAAATACAGAACCTAAAAATGGATTCATTCCAGTCACAAACATGTGATGTCCCCACACTATAGTTGAAAGAAATGCAATTGCTAAAATTGAAGCAACCATTGCTCTATAACCAAATATAGGTTTTCTAGAATTCGTCGCAATTATTTCAGATGTAATGCCTAAAGCTGGAAGTAAAACTATGTACACTTCAGGATGTCCTAAAAACCAAAATAAATGTTCAAAGAGCACAGGTGAACCACCTTGATAATGTAAAACTTCGCCTTGAATAAAAATATCTGACAAAAAGAAGGATGTCCCAAAACTTCTGTCCATAATTAAAAGTAAAGCAGCTGATAATAAAACTGGAAAGGAAATTACACCAATTATTGCAGTAACAAAAAACGCCCAAATAGTCAAAGGTAATCTGAACATACTCATTCCTTTTGTTCTTAAATTTAATACAGTAACAATATAATTTAAAGAACCCAAAAGGGATGAAGCAATAAAGAAAGCCATTGATACTAGCCAGAGTGTCATCCCTGCACCAGAACCAGGCTGGGCTTGTGGAAGGGCACTTAATGGTGGGTATATTGTCCAACCAGCAGCAGCTGGGCCAGCCTCAACAAAAAGTGAAGCAACCATAATTACACTTGAAATAAAAAATAGCCAATAAGCTACCATATTTAAAAATCCTGAGGCCATATCTCTTGCTCCTATTTGTAAAGGAATTAACAGGTTACTAAACGTCCCACTTAATCCAGCAGTTAAAACAAAAAACACCATGATTGTACCATGGATAGTTACTAGTGCTAAATATATATTAGGATCCATAACACCATCAGGGGCCCATCTATCTCCTAAAAATATTTCAAAAACAGAGAATGATTCTTCAGGCCATGCAAGTTGAATTCTAAACAATAGGGACATTAATACACCAATTATACCCATAAAAATAACTCCAGTAACAAAGTATTGTTTGGCAATCATTTTGTGGTCATGACTAAAAATCCATTTAGTTATAAAAGTTTCTTTATGATGATGTTCATCGTGATTTTCTACGTTATTATTTATTGCTACAGACATATTATTATTTATTGTATGATTTCAGAAAATGTATTCTGTTGATTCAACCATTTATTAAAATCTTTTCCAGATTCAACAACAATCTTCATTTGCATATTGTAATGTGAAGATCCACATATTTTTGCGCAAAGAAGTAAATAGTCAAATTGATAGGGTTCTAATGGCTCCTCACCTTTAGCAATTAATTCTTGACTATTATCGTATCTAATTTTATTAATTCTATTAACCTTATCCACTACATCTGGGTTCATTCTCATATCAGCGGTAGTTTTTGTTGGTGTAAAAGAAAATTCAGTTATCATTCCTGGAACACAATTCATCTGAGCTCTAAAATGAGGCATGTAGGCTGAATGTAATACATCCTGAGATCTAATTTTAAAAATAACTTTTCTGTCAACAGGTAAATGGAATTCATTAGTAACTACAATATCATCTAATCCGTTGGGATCTGATGAATCAATACCAACAATATTTCTTCCGTCAAAATCGTTTAGAAATCTAACATTTGCATCACCCAATACATTATCATCACCTGAATACCTAGCTTTCCAGTTCCATTGCGCTGCATATAATTCCACAACTAAGGCATCTTCATCCTCATCAAAATTCATAATATCAGACCAAGTACTCATACCATATAAAATTAAAACAAAAAGAACAATTGCAGGTATAACAGTCCAAACTAATTCAAGTTTATTATTATGGGTTATAAATTCTGCCTTTCTACCTTTGATTCCTCTAAACTTATATGTGTAATAATGTAATAGTGCTTGGGTTATTATCTGAACTATGAATATTACAATGAATGATATAGCCAATAATCTATCATATGTATATCCATGCTCAGAAGCAGATTCGGGAAGAAGAACTTTTGTATATGAAACAAAAGAATATATAGTAACAAGATATATGAAGACCAAGAAAGCAAACATTAACTTTCCGTGTAAGTCATTATCCTTGTAATTAGCAATTTGGGAAGTATCTTTCTTTTTACCTAAGTTAGAGACTTCAAATATTTTGACAATCTGCCAGACTGATATTGAAATCAAAATTACTGCTATCAGTGATAAGATAATTGTACTCATTCTTTAAACATTAAAATGGATAAATAAATTTTTTACTCTCTTCATTAAAAGGGTCTCCTCTTGTTTCTAATGGAGCTGTAGTTAGTGATGAAAAGACAATGTATATAAATAATCCTGCAAAAAACATTATTGAGCCTATTTCAGGAAAACCGATAAACCACTGATCACCAACAGCTGAGGGCATTATCATGTTAAAAACATCAATGTAATGACCCACTAATATTACAATACCGGCCATAACCAAAATCCAACTAACTCGTTTTAAACTACTACTAACTAATAATAAGAAGGGTAAAACAAAATTAATCACAACCATTCCCCAAAAAGGAATAGTATAATCTTCAATTCTAGATATAAAATAAACTACTTCTTCAGGAATATTAGAATACCATATTAACATAAATTGTGAAAACCACAGATATGTCCAAAATACACTAAAACCAAACATAAATTTTCCCAAATCATGAAAATGATTATCATTTACATTAGGTAAATACCCTTTTGATTTCAAATAAATTGAAATTATTGCAATAGTTGTAATTCCTGAAACTGCCATACTTGCAAATACATACCAACCAAATAACGTGCTAAACCAATGTGGATCAATTGACATTATCCAATCCCAAGACATCATTGACTCGGTAACTAAGAAAAAAACTAGGAAAATTGCTGATAGCTTAAAATTTTTGATATGATATTTATTATCATTTGAGCTGTCCTGTAAATGGGAAAATTTTCGCGAAAAATACCTATACAGATACCAACCAGACAAGTAAATAACGCCTCTAACTAAGAAAAAATATGGTTCTAGATAGCCACTTTTAGCATTAATGATCTTATCATATTCGACAACTTCAGGATCCATCCAAATAAATAAATGATTTAAATGTAAAGTAGATAATAAAAGTATTAACAGAATTACCAATCCGCCAGGTAATAAATATGCAGTAATTCCTTCCATGACTCTAAATAAAACTGGAGACCATCCTGATTGTGCTGCCCTTTGTATAGCATAAAATGCGAGTGTTCCGAGTGAAATCATAAAAAAGAAAAATGCAGCAACATAAAGTGCTGCCCAAGGTCTATTAGCTAACTGATGATAAACATGTTCATCATGTGACATATGACCACCATCTTCCATAGATCCATATTTATTATAATATTCATTAGTCTTATCTTGTTCAACTCTGTATTCCTCATTATTATGATGAGCTTCTACCATTTCTTTAGCCTCTTCAATTGAACTTGGAGCAGCGTAAAAACCATATGCTATACCCACTAGCCCTAGAATAACTAAGATTAATGAAAAAAACTTTATTTTATTTGTAAGTGTAAACATTAAATTATTTTAACAATTCTTTTCTTAACTCTAATACATACTGAGAAATTTGCCATCTCTCAAGTTGATCAACTTGAGAAGCATGAGAACCCATTAAATTTATGCCATGCATTAAAATGTGGTAAATACTGCCTTCTGTAATATCTCTGTCAGCATAACTAGGTATGCCTAAAAACTTTTCCCTTTGCATAAGTATTCCCTGTCCATCTCCCTTAGAACCATGACAAACAGAACAATAAACGTCATATAATTCCTTACCTGTTTTGAGATTTTCTTCTGATTTTACAATCGGGGATTTTAGATTCTCCTTAGCCATGACATATCCCTCATTAGAGTTTTCATACTCATACGGCTCCCATCCCCTAGATATCGTTCCTTCAACAGGTTTTTGTGCTTCGATTCCATTAGAAAAAGCATCTGATTCGTCGTAAGTACCATAACCAACAGATTCATACATGTTGGGAAAATATTGATAATTAGGCTTTGAAGAATCAAAACATGAAGTTAAAGTGATTAGTAGTAATGTAAACAATATTTTGATAGGATTAATTCTCATAACTCATTTAATACATTTTTATGCAAATCATCAAAAGAAATTTCGCCGTCAGCATAGGCTGACTTCGCAAGGTTCATCCTAGATTTAATTTCATCAAGATTTGAATTAAGTTTCTCATAATTATCGTGTTTACTACTGACTTCATTCTTTGATCTAATCCAGTGCTTTCTAAAAATTCTTAAACCTGTATTTTTAGCATATTGCATGCCTTTACCTTTTGTAAATTGAACTCTTAAGTTTGATGATCCATCAGAATATTTTCTTGATTGAAAAACAAAACCTATACTTACAGTAGATTCTTTATCGCGTACATTATTTTGTACATTATACTTAATTTCACGGTCTTCTTTTTCATTATCGCTCTTTACAATATCAATTTTAAATAAATCTGTTTTTTCTAAAATTAATTTAACTTTTTTTTCATTTCCATTAATAGGAATTTGGATTAAAAACTTATCATCTGTTGTTTCTGGAATTGGGTTTTCAGCAGTTTTAAATGGCCATAATCTACTTCTCAAATAAAACGTTATTACCATTAGGTGAGCAGTAAAAAATACAGTTAACTCAAAAATTACTGGAACAAAAGCCGGAATATTTTCAATCAAGCTGAAACTTGGTTTTCCTCCAATATTTTGGGGCCAATCTACTATCATTATATAATTTATCATCAAAACACCAAAAGCAAGACCTAAACATCCATACAGAAATGCTGTAATAGCAAGTCTGGTTGGCTCCAATTTTAAAATGTGATCTAAACCATGCACGGGGAAAGGTGTAAACACATCCTCAATATACACACCTCCACTCTTTAAAGCCTTAACTGCATCAATCAGTTTATCATCATCATCGTATATGGCATGTATAAATTTATTTTCCATTATTATCTTTATCTCTAATTTTTTTATAATTATCTCCTGAGGATTTTAATATAGTCTTAACTTCAGCTTGTGCTATAACAGGGAATGTCCTTGCATACAAGAGGAACAAAACAAAGAAAAACCCAATAGTTCCTAGGAAAATTCCAACATCAACAAATGATGGTTCAAACATTGTCCATGAGGATGGCAAGTAATCTCTATGTAGAGATGTAACTATAATTACAAATCTTTCAAACCACATTCCAATATTTACTACAATTGAAATTACAAATGAAAAAACAATACTTGTTCTAAGTTTTTTAAACCACATTAGTTGAGGTGAAAAAACATTACAAGTCATCATAGCCCAATATGCCCACCAATAAGGGCCAGTAGCCCTATTTAAAAAGGCATATTGTTCATACTCAACACCAGAGTACCAAGCAATAAATAATTCTGTTATGTAAGCACAACCTACAATTGAACCTGTAATCATTATTACGATGTTCATTAGCTCAATGTGTTGTAGAGTAATGTAATCCTCGAGATTACAAACCTTCCTCATAACAATAAGTAATGTATTAACCATTGCAAAACCAGAAAAAATGGCTCCAGCAACAAAATAAGGAGGAAATATTGTAGTATGCCAGCCAGGAATCACGGAAGTTGCAAAGTCAAAAGATACAATGGTATGAACTGATAAAACAAGAGGAGTTGCTAAACCAGCCAGTACCAAAGATACTTCCTCAAATCTTTGCCAATCCTTAGCTCTTCCGCTCCATCCAAAACTTACAAGACTATAAATTTTCTTTTGAAAAGGCTTAACAGCTCGATCTCTGATCATTGCAAAATCAGGAAGAAGTCCGGTCCACCAGAAAACTAATGATACTGTCAAATATGTAGAAATTGCAAATACATCCCATAATAATGGTGAATTAAAATTAACCCACAATGATCCATAGGTATTTGGGATAGGAACAATCCAATATGCTAGCCATGGTCTTCCCATGTGAATCAGTGGAAATAATCCAGCTTGAACTACAGAAAATATAGTCATAGCTTCAGCAGATCTGTTAATTCCCATTCTCCACTTTTGTCTAAATAAGAGTAATACAGCTGATATTAAAGTTCCTGCATGACCTATACCTACCCACCAAACAAAGTTTGTTATATCCCATGCCCAACCAACAGTTTTATTTAATCCCCAAACACCTATCCCAGTAGTTATTGTATAAACGATACATCCGATACCCCACATAAACAATATTAAAGCAATTGAGAAAACAATCCACCACTGTTTGTTTGCTGTTCCTTCAATTGGTCTGGCAACATCAACAGAAATCTGATGATAGGTTTTATCACCAGTTATTAAAGGTTTTCGAATAGGTGCTTCGTAATGTGTTGCCATCTATATGATTTTATTTTTATCAATATTTCTAACCTTCGTATGATAAAATACATTTGGTTTTGTTCCTACGTATTCAAGAAGATGATATACTCTTTCGTCTTGCTTTCTTTTGTATACTTCATTTTCCTTATTGTTAATGTCTCCAAACTTCATAGCTCCTGTTGAACATGCTGCCGAACAAGCACATGCATCCTGAAATTCATCAACTTTAACTTCTCTTCCTTCATTTTTAGCTTTTAAAATAACTGCCTGAGTTCCCTGAATACAAAAAGAACATTTTTCCATAACACCTCTGGATCTAACAACTACATCTGGGTTTAAAACCATTTTCCCCAGGTCATCATTCATGTGAAAGTCAAACTCATCATTGTTGTTATATAAAAACCAATTAAATCTTCTTACCTTGTAAGGGCAATTATTCGCGCAATATCTTGTTCCAACACATCTGTTGTAAGTCATATGGTTTTGACCTTGCCTTCCATGAACAGAAGCCGCAACCGGGCAAACAGTTTCACAGGGTGCTTGATTACAATGTTGACACATTACTGGTTGAAAAACAACTTGAGGGTTTTCACTTGGATTCTCCATTTCTCCAAAAGTTGATAATGATTCAGTGAGTCCAGAAATATTTTCTTTCTTTTCTATGTCTGAAGAAAAATCCGATTCAGAAGAGTAATATCTATCAATTCTTAACCAATGCATATCTCTTGATTTTCTGACTTCTTCTTTGCCAACCACTGGAACATTATTTTCAGCATGGCATGCAATGACACATGCACCACAACCAGTACAAGCATTTAAATCTATCGATAAATTAAAATGATGACCAATAGATCGGTCAAATTCGTTCCAAATATCAACCGATTTAGAATTTACAGCAGTCTCAATATGATTTTTAGAGACTTTTGGGATAGGATTCCAATACTCTTTATCTTTTGTATTGTAAATATCCAGTGTTGTTTCTTTAATGATATCACCTCTACCCATCAAAGTGTTGTGTAATTGCACACATGCAAATTCATGAATTTCGTAAACTGGAGAAATTTTAACTTTTTGATGTTTAGAAAAGCTATTGTATAATTTAAAAGCATTAACTCCTGTTTTCATTACTTCCTTTAATCCATCCTCTCTGCCATAACCAAATGCTAATCCAACAGTCCCCCTTGCTTGACCTGGCTGAATGATCACGGGGACTTTTATATCGTTACCATCAACACTAATTCGAGCATAATTACTATTTAATGCTCCATTAGCTTCATTATAATTTTTTAATCCAATTTTTTCTGCATCATATTTAGAAACAGTAATATAATTGTCCCAAGAAACTCTTGTCAAAGGATCCGGAAATTCTTGCAGCCAAGGATTGTTTGCTTGCTGACCATCACCCATTCCAATTTTTGAATATAAAATTAAATCAAAGCCTTCATTACTTGGTTTATAAAGCTTATCTGCGTGTTTATTAAAATTTAAATTAATTGGTCTAAAATTATTATTAAAAATATTCGATTTTCTTTTCATACTTGATGAATAAATTCCATCATGCAAAGATGAATTCCACTTTATTTCAGAATCTAGAATATTATTTTTCCAGTTATCTTTTATTTTATCATAAAAAGAGCTTTCAGAATCAGACCAAATGAGCAAACAATCTTCAAACTGCTTTGTATCAAATAGTGGTTTTATAGTTGGTTGTGCTAAGCTATATTCTCCATTAATAAACTCATAATCTCCCCAGGATTCTAATTGATGGTGTGTTGCAGCATGGTGAGTAGAAAAAGTAGCAGTTTCATCAATTTTCATTGTAAAACTTACGCTAAAGTTTAATTTTTTCAATGCTTCAGAAAAAGCTTTTGAATTAGATAAAGTATAGCAAGGATTAACACCCTTCATTATCAATCCCTTAATTTCACCTTTATTAATTCTTGCTAAGAAATTATTCATTTTTGAATTACTCCCATTTCTAACTAATGAAACTTTAGATTTACTTTTAACATTAGAGTTAAGCAGGTCATTAATTCTGTTAGTTATTATGTGTGCACTTACATCATCAATACCACAAACTACAACAGAGCTGGAAGGGTTAAGAAGTAGTTGATCATAAACATATTCAACTTTTTTTGTAAGTTTTTCGGAAACAGATCCATATGAACTGGTATTTTTAGAAATTTTTTGATATAAATAATATAAAAATAGTTTTTGATCATCAACTGAAAATGGAATTCTCAGGTCTGCGTTAGATCCAGTAATTGATAAGTTTGATTCAACTTGAATATGTTTAGACATTGACGCTTCCCCATTTTCTTTGTTTGGAATTCTTCCCTTTACATAATCATGGTCGTAATTGGAACCTTGCCAATCACCTAAAAAATCTGCTCCAATCGAAACAATACACTTTGCTTTTTGAAAATCATAGTAAGGTAAAGCCCTGAG
>TARA_B100001057_G_scaffold166358_1_pt1 | contig 10766 bp, 6 predicted proteins | sample TARA_B100001057 | Tara Oceans TARA_B100001057 (sample SAMEA2621839) | marine metagenome | biome: marine biome (ENVO:00000447); feature: surface water layer (ENVO:00002042); material: "saline water (ENVO:00002010), including plankton (ENVO:xxxxxxxx)" | depth 5 m | reverse complement strand
TGCTGAGAGACGTCAGCGAATCTAGAGCACAAGTAAATGCAAGTACAAATTCTGATGAGATAAAAAATACTCAATCAGCTGTTTTAGATGTAATAGAAGTTTTTGCCTACTCTATATTAGTGGACATATTTAATGATGTTCCTTATACGGAAGCAATTGGAGGAGTAGCTAATTTAACACCTGCCTATGATGATGCGCAGACAATTTATTTAGATTTAGCTACTAAATTGAATGCTGCAATTACAACACTAAACACAAATACAGATATGGGAGATTTTGCTGGGTCAGATTTAATTTATGCAGGGAGCACTTCTCATTGGACAATGCTAGCTAACTCTCTTAAATTAAGAATGGGAATGAGAATGGCAGATGTTGCTGGTAGTGGAAGTCAAGCCATGGTTGAAGCAGCTGCATCCGGTGTTTTTGCCTCTAATGCTGATCATGCATACATAATGTATCAATCTTCTACACCAAATACCAATCCTTTGTGGGAAGATTTAGTACAGAGTGGAAGAACTGATTTTGTTGCTTCAAGGACATTAGGAGATGTTATGAATAATACTAATGATCCAAGAAGAGCCATGTTTTTTAGAAACCTAGATTCAACAGGTTCAATTATTGGTAATCCTCATGGGGCAGGTGGAGCCTATCCAGATCATTCTCAGCCAGGTAACATGTTAGAAGATCCAACACATCCTGGAATTTTGCTTTCTTATGCTGAAGTATGCTTTCACTTAGCAGATGCTGCCAATAGAGGTTGGAATGTAGGTGGTGACGCAGCTACTCATTATGGAAATGGTGTTACTGCTTCAATACTACAGTGGGGAGGAGATCAAGCTGCAGCAGTTGCTTACCTATTAGAACCAGACGTAGCTTGGGATGCATCAATGGCTGACCAGAGAATAGGAACCCAGAAGTGGATTGCCATGTTTGATCAAGGAATTGAAGCATGGTGTACATGGAAAATGTATGATCATCCAACTATGAGTAACGCGGCAGCAGCTGGAACTACACCACCTACGAGATACATCTACAGTGTGGATGAAACTCAAACTAATGGTCCAAATGTTTCTCAAGCTAATGGTGGAGTTGCTGATGATGGGTTCAATAAAGTATTTTGGGATGTCAATTAAAATTTATTGGTATTTTTAAAAATATAAAAGCCCCAATTGGGGCTTTTTTTATGATTTATTTTTAAGAACAAATCTAATAGTTGCTCTGCTTCTTTGCTGAATTAAAACCTGTTTAGATTTTAAAAATTCTGGAACATCTAGACTGTCATAATGCCTTATGGTTAGAAGATCTACCTTTTCATTATATTTTACTTTATAATTTCTTTGCAGATCAGATATTAGGCCAGTTAATTTAAATGGACTAATTATTCCACAAACTGAAAAACTTAAAGCCGAGTTTTGCATAAGGTGAACTCGATAGCCTGAAGAGTAAAAGATTGAAAAAATTTCGCTGATATGTTCTTCAAAAATAAATGAATAATCTTTTGTAGTGATAGATAATAGAAATTGATCTGGTTTATATATTATTGAAGGGACTTCTCTATCATTTAAACCATTCTCACTTATTAAACTGCCCATATTAGATGGGGCTAGAAAAGATTTTAATCGAAGGTTAATATTTTTATTTTGAAGAGGTTTTACGGTGTTAGGATGAATTACCGAAGCACCTAAATAAGAAAGTTCAACGGCTTCCTTGTATGAAATATTTTTAAGAATTTTTGTATTGTTAAACCATTTTGGATCTGCATTTAAAAGCCCATCTACATCTTTCCAAATTACCAACTCATGGACACTTAAACAAGACGCTAAAATTGAAGCTGTAAAATCACTACCCTCTCTACCCAACGTAGTGGTAAGCCCATCAGAATCAGAACCAATAAACCCCTGACTTACATGTAGTTTTTTTGTATTAATAGTTTGATTTACAAGCTCATTTGTCTTTAGCCAATCTACTTTTGATTCAATATAGTTATTATTAGTTTTTATTATTCTTCTAGCATCAACCCATTTATTTGATAGACTTTGACCATTCAAATAGGCAGAAATAATACTTGTTGACCAAAGTTCTCCATAAGAAACAATTTTAGAATAACTTAAGTTATTATCATCTTTAAAATTATTTTCTAAAAACTCTTTAAGCTCATTGCTAAAAGAGTCAAATATTTTCAAAAACTCCTCATCTTCATTAAGAGAGAGGCTATTTATTATTTCATTATGAAAATCAATACAATTATTTGTTTTTTTAATAGCAGTGTTTATATTACCGACAGTATAATTCTTCCAAACATTTTCTAATTGGTTAGTTGTTTTATCTATTGCAGAAACAATAATTACAGATAAGCCCTCTTTATTTGAGGACACTATTTCTTTGAGATTTATTATTGCATCAGAATTTTTTACAGATGCTCCACCAAATTTGAATATTTTTATCAATTTATACTTTTAATAATATATTAAAGCTAATATATAATGTGATTAAAAAAAATTATAAAATAAATCACATTGTAGATAATAAATTGTTTGTAGGTAATATTCGTTTTAAGAAAGACAAAAAGTTGAAGAACTTAATTGGCAGTTAAATGATCATTTGTCTGATATCATCTTTATCATTTAAATAGCTATCCTTAATTGCATCTAAACCTTCTTGGACAGTGAAAATAATTTCGTGGTGAACAGTACCAATAAAATCAGCTGCTTTTTTAGCAGCTTTTAAATCAGGAGAATTTTCAAGACCAACAGCAAATGAATGAAGTGTAGGCCACCATGCATTTTTTTCATCGTTACTTTCAACACGTTTTTGACAATAAACTTTAGCAATTGCAGAAGTTATGGAGGAATCTAGGCCACCAGAAAGTAATACTCCATATGGGACATCAGACATTAGTTGTCTTTTAACTGCTTTGAATAAACTTTCTTTTAATAAAGTTAAATTAGTAGTATTATCTTTTATATTCTCAAATTTTTCCCAACTTCTTTTATACCATTTTTTTAGATAATTATTTTCGTTTGTTAAATAATGCCCGGGGGGAAATAATTCAATTTTACTGCAGAATCCCTCAAGTGCTTTAAGTTCAGAAGCGATAAAAAAGTTTTTATTCCTATCCCAACCCATATAAAGAGGAATAATCCCAAGATGATCTCTAGCTATTAGGTAAAAATCTTTTTTTTCATCATAGAGCACAAAAGAGAATATTCCATTTAAATCATCTAGAAAATCACATCCTTTTTCTTGGTATAATGCTAAAATAACCTCACAATCTGATCGCGTAGAAAAATGATAATCATTTTTTAGACTTGACTTAATTTCATTATGATTATAAATTTCTCCGTTAGCAGCAAGAATGAGGTCTTTATTTATAGAATAAAGAGGTTGTTTACCAGATTCAGGATCAACAATTGAAAGTCTTTCGTGAGATAAAATTGCTTTTTTAGAAGAATATATTCCTGTCCAGTCAGGACCTCTATGTCTTATTTTTCTAGACATTTCTAAAACCTGAATTCTTATTTTTTCAGAATCTTTAAATTCAAAAGCCGCTACAATTCCACACATAGTTTTTAGTTATATAATTCGCCATGTTGTGAAGCATCAAGACCTCTTTCTTCTTGATCTTCACGCACTCTGAGGGGTAGAACTGAGTCAACAATTTTTAATAATAAATAACTCATGAAAAGAGTAAATACAATAGTAATTAAGATGGTTATCAAATGGTATAAAAATACACTTGAATCTCCATAAATTAGACCTACATTACTAGCAAATACAGCAGTTAAAATCATTCCTACAATACCTCCAACTCCGTGTGAAGGAAAAACATCTAACGTATCATCAATGTTTGATTTTTTTGTTATTCCAATCGCAATATTACTAATTATTGAAGCTATAAATCCAATGAAAGCACTTTGGCCAAGAGTAACAAATCCTGCTGCTGGAGTAATTGCAACCAAGCCGACTATAGCCCCAATACATGCACCAAGAGCAGTCATTTTTTTATTGGTGAATCGGTCATAAAATATCCACGTAATCATACTAGTGGCAGATGCCAAATTAGTATTAGCAAATGCCATTGCAGCATCCAAGTTTGCACCAAGGGCCGAATCGGAATTGAATCCAAACCAACCAAACCACAAGAGACCAGTACCTAGGATTACAAATGGGATATTTGCTGGCTTTTCTTCTATTTTTTTTCTTTTACCTAAAAATATTGCTCCTGACAAAGCCGCCAATCCAGCTGACATATGAACCACAGTTCCACCTGCAAAATCTAATACTCCCCATTTTCTAAAAATTCCATCTGGATGCCATGTCATATGAGCAAGTGGAGAATATATAAAAATAGTGAACAACAACATAAATAAAATATAGCTTCTAAAACGAATTCTTTCGGCAAAGCTTCCAGAAATAATTGCGGGAGTAATTATTGCAAATTTCAACTGAAAAAAAGCAAATAATAGAAATTGTATAGTTGACCCAAAATCAGGATGAGGAGCTAGAGTGACATTTTGAAAATTAAAATAGGTAAGCGGGCTTCCTATTATGCCATAGAAACTATCTCCGAAAGCTAAACTGAAACCAATAAGTACCCAAACTATACTTATAACTCCAAGGGCTACAAAACTTTGAAGCATGGTAGAAATAATATTTTTAATATTTACCATTCCTCCATAAAAAAAAGCAAGTCCTGGAGTCATGAGTAAAACAAAGGCACATGAAACTATCATCCATGCAGTATCTCCACTATCTATGGAAACTTCTTTGTCTTGATCTATTGAATAGGAATCATTTCCAAAAAGTAGAATAAGAACAACTACAAATAGAAAAATAAAATTTAGTTTACTTCCAAAATTTTTCAAATCTTATTTTTTAACTATGTGGTAACCTTTTTCGTTAATGAATGATATGAAATCAAGATAATTGGAAGAATTAATTTTGTCATTGGAAGAATTAAAAAACTCATTGAAAAGTTCTTGAGAACTGTCTTTTTTCTTTAATTCAGGAACAACATAAAAAGTATCTTTTGTTTGTCTTATCTCATTAAGAGTTCTTTTTTTAGGAGGAATCATATATAGATAGTTTATAAATTAAAAAAAAAGATAGTGTATTTACCACACGAAGACAAATGTTTTATATTTTTTTTAAAATTTAATAATTTGGATGTGACATCCTTTGTTGAATTGTAAATGTTATTAGTATTTTAGAAACTTTATAATGAAAAATATTACCGTTGGAGAATTTATAATTGAGTCTCAGAATAATTTTCCTGGATCTACAGGAGAACTTTCTAAAATACTCAGCGCCATTAAACTAGCTTCTAAAATTTTGAGTCACCAAATTAATAAAGCAGGTCTAGCTAAAGAAATTTTAGGATCAGCTGGAAGAGAAAATATTCAAGGAGAAGAGCAACAGAAATTAGATATCCTAGCCAACGATACTTTTATAAATGCTCTTTCTGCTAGGGGTGTAATATGTGGTGTTGCTTCTGAAGAGAATGATTCATTTATAGCCTTTAATGACAATGTTAACAATGATGCAAAATATATAGTATTGATAGATCCATTAGATGGGTCTTCAAATATAGATGTAAATGTTTCTGTAGGAACTATTTTTAGTGTTTATAAACGTCAAACAAAAAAAGGTTTTCCAGTAGAAATGAAAGACTTTTTACAGCCAGGAACTAATCAAGTTGCCTCTGGATATATTATTTATGGTTCTTCAACCATGCTAGTCTATACAACAGGAAGAGGGGTAAATGGATTTACTTTTGATCCAAGTATTGGAGTTTTCTTTCTTTCACACCCCAATATGCAAATCCCCAATAATGGAAGTATATATTCAGTAAATGAAGGTAATTTATTACAATTCAAAAAAGCAGTAAGAAAATATATATCCTACTGTCAGTCTGAAGACGAATTAGCAAATAAAAAAGTATATAGTTCAAGATATATTGGCTCACTAGTTGCAGATTTTCATAGAAATTTAATCAAAGGGGGAATTTACCTGTATCCTTCAAATGTAACCAACCCTAATGGTAAATTGAGATTAACTTATGAATGTTCTCCTCTTGCTTTTTTGATAGAACAGGCTGGTGGAAGAGCAATTTCAGAACACCAGAGAATAATGGATATTTCTCCCAATGAACTTCATCAAAGAGTTCCATTTTTCGTTGGGTCTAAAAAAATGATTGACCAATTAGAAGAAATTTTAGCAAGTGAGTAAGAATGAAATAAAAAGAAGGGTATCCTTATCCAATACTTTTTCTAAAATCCTCAAATCTTGGTCTACCGAAAAAGGAATATCATTAAAAAATATTTCAGGGTCTTACATCTCTTTTTTAAGCTACAGTATCATTCAAGAAAAAAATGGAAATCATTTATTTATTTTATCTAATAAAGAGCAAGCGCTTTATTTTTTTAATGATTTAGAAAATTTATTTGAAAATGAGAGAGGAGTAACTTTACTTTTTTATCCTGCTTCTTACAGACGACCATATCAGATTATGGACTCTGACCCTACCAGTATTTTACAAAGAACTGAAGTCATTGATTCCTTAGACAAACATAGAAAAACACTTATGGTTATTACTTATCCTGAAGCAATAATTGAAAAAGTAATAACCAAAAGTAATCTCCAGAAAAATATAATTTCTATTGCAGTAGGAGAGGACTTAGAATTAGATTTAATTAATGAGTTACTTATAGAATTAGATTTTGAAAAAGTAGACTATGTTTATCAGCCTGGTCAGTTTGCTGTAAGAGGAGGAATTGTAGATGTTTTTTCTTATAATAATGAATTTCCATATAGAATCGAGCTTTTTGGAGATGAAATAGAATCAATAAGAGAGTTTGACCCTATCAATCAACTTTCTAAAACTACCTTAAATAAAATAAAAATTGTTCCCAATATTAATAATTCTAAATTGACCTTAAATAAAGTATCTTTTTTTGACCATTTTCCAAAAAACACCATTATTTGGGGCAAGGATTTGGAGATTGCCCAAAAAAGAATGGAGCAAGGGTTTGAAATTTCCAATAAAGTGTTTGATAAAATGAGTGATAAAAGTACCGTCTCTCACCCTGTTGAAATGTATTTATCTCCACAAGAATTTATCTCCAAAATAAAAAAGTACCCTACTATAGAATGGAACAGAATTATAGACTCAAAAGAAAAAATTAAAATAGATGCTAATACACTAGATCAGCCAAAATTCAATAAAAACTTTGATTTATTAGTAACTAAGTTAGAAGAATGGAAAAACAATGGTTATTCAATATTTATATGTTCTGATCAAGATTCTCAGCTAAATAGACTAAGGACTATATTTATAGAACTCGAAAAAGATGCTATATGTAGTTTTGTACCAATTGGGATACACCAAGGATTTGTTGATCACAACGAAAAGTTAGTAGTATTTACAGATCATCAAATATTTGAAAGATATCATAGATTTAATTCAAGAAAGAGTATTGCAAAATCTAAAGAAACTTTTACGCTTAAAGAAATATATGACCTACAAAAAGGAGATTTTGTAGTACACATTGATTATGGGATAGGGGAGTTTTCTGGATTAGAAAAAATAGATGCTCAGGGTAGAGAACAAGAAGCTATAAGACTAATATATAAGGGCGGTGATATTCTTTATGTAAGTATTCATTCCCTTCACAGAATTAGTAAATTTTCTGGCAAAGATGGCACCAAACCTAACTTAAATAAATTAGGATCTCCAGCATGGTCTTTAGCAAAACAAAAAGCAAAGAAAAAAATCAAAGAAGTGGCTTTTGATTTAATTCAACTTTATGCTAAAAGAAAAGTTCAGAAGGGATTTGAATTTCAGCCAGACACTTATCTTCAAAATGAATTGGAAGCTTCTTTTATATATGAAGATACGCCAGATCAATTATCTTCTACAGAGTCAGTTAAGTTAGATATGGAACAGCCAACGCCAATGGATAGACTCGTATGTGGTGATGTTGGTTTTGGGAAAACTGAGGTTGCTATCAGAGCCGCTTTTAAAGCAGTTGCAGATAGTAAACAAGTAGCAATTCTTGTTCCAACAACAGTCTTAGCTTTTCAACATTATAAAACCTTTTCAGAAAGATTAAAAGAATTTCCTTGTTCAGTAGATTATATTAACAGATTTAAGACATCAAAAAGTATAAAAGCAACTTTAGAAAAAGTTAAATCTGGTAAAATTGATGTTTTAATAGGAACTCACAGGTTAATTAGTAAAGATGTAAAGTTTAAAGATTTAGGATTACTAATAATAGATGAGGAACAAAAATTTGGTGTTGGAGTAAAAGAGCAATTAAAAAATATGAAGGTTAATGTTGACACATTAACGCTAACAGCCACTCCAATTCCAAGAACATTACAATTTAGTTTAATGAATGCTAGAGATTTATCAATTATTAATACCCCACCTCAAAATAGATTTCCTGTTGAAACTATTGTTCAAAGCTTTTCCGAAGAAACAATAAGTCAAGCAATAAATTATGAGCTTCAAAGAGAAGGGCAAGTTTTTTTTGTTCATAATAGAGTTCAAAACATTAATGAAATTGCAGGAATGATTTCTAGAGTATGTCCTAATGCTAGAATTGCTGTTGGCCATGGGCAAATGGAAGGCAAAAAATTAGAAGCAATTATATTAGATTTTATGGACGGTCTATATGATATTTTAGTGGCTACAACCATCATTGAATCAGGAATAGACATACCCAATGCTAATACTATAATTATTAATAATGCTAATCATTTTGGCCTTTCTGATTTGCATCAATTAAGAGGAAGGGTAGGGAGATCGAACAAAAAGGCTTTTGCATACTTATTTACTCCACCCCCACAACATTTATCTACTGAAGCAAGAAAAAGACTACATGCTATCGAACAGTTTTCAGATTTAGGAAGTGGATTCAATATTGCAATGAGAGATTTGGATATACGTGGGGCAGGAGATTTATTAGGTGCTAACCAAAGTGGATTTATAAATGACATAGGTTTTGACACTTATCAAAAAATTCTCGATGAAGCCATTCTAGAGTTGAAAGAAAATGACTTTAAAGCTACTTTCTCCAAAGAGCTAGAAAATAGAAGTTTTGTTAATGAATGTATTTTAGAAACTGACTTATCTCTTGTTATCCCTGATGATTATGTTAATGAAATTAACGAGAGGTTAAATTTATATAAGAGGTTAGACCAACTAACTTTTAAAGAAGCACAAGATACTTTTGTTGAAGAACTTAAGGATAGATTTGGCGAAATACCTTTGGAGACAGTAGAACTTATTAAAACCTTAAAATTGAGAGAGCTAGGTAAAAAAATAGGATTGGAAAAATTAATTATCAAACGAGGGAAAATGGTGGGAAAATTCACATCTTCCCACCCAAGTTATTTTGAGTCTGATACTTTTACTCAGGTACTTAGCTATGTTCAGAAAAATAAAAGAGGAGTTTCTTTAAAAGAAAAAAATCAAAAACTGATGATGACTTTTGAAAATATAAAAAGTATAAACGATGCCAATATTAAAGTATCTGAAATATTAGACTAAGACTCAATCTCAAAGTCATCCATAAACTTTGTAGTGAAATCACCATTTAAAAACTTTTTATTCTCTAGAAGCTGTTGGTGAAAAGGAATAGTAGTTTTAATACCCTCAATAATATATTCATCTAAAGCACGTTTCATTTTTTGAATAGCTTCTTCCCTAGTCTGTGCCACTGTAATTAATTTTGATATCATAGAATCATAGTAGGGAGGGATCATATAATTCGCATATACGTGTGTATCTATTCTAATACCATGTCCACCTGGGGAATGATAGTTAGTGATTTTACCAGGTGATGGAATAAAGTCTTTGTGAGGGTCTTCAGCATTAATTCGGCACTGAATAGAATGCATTTCAGGGAAATAATCTTTCCCAGAAATTTTATGGCCTGATGCAATTTTAATTTGCTCTTTAATTAAGTCATGATTAATAACTTCTTCAGTTATTGTATGCTCTACTTGAATCCTAGTATTCATTTCCATGAAGTAAAAATTACGATATTTATCAACTAAAAATTCAACTGTACCAACTCCTTCATATTTTACTGCTTTTGCAGCTTTTTTTGCGGCTTCACCCATTTTTTTTCTTAAAGCTTTAGTCATAAATGGTGATGGAGTTTCCTCAACTAATTTTTGATGTCTCCTTTGAATGGAACAATCTCTTTCAGATAAATGACATACTTTACCGAATTGATCAGCAGCAATCTGAATTTCTATATGTCTAGGTTCTTCAATAAATTTCTCCATGTACATCCCATTATTACCAAAGGCTGCTGCTGCTTCAGTTCTTGCAGACTCCCACCCTTCTTTAAGCTGCTCATCATCCCAGCATAATCTCATTCCTTTTCCTCCACCACCAGCAGTTGCTTTCAGCATTACAGGAAATTTTATTTTTTTGGCAATACTTTTAGCTTCATTGAGATTTTCAATTAGACCTACAGATCCAGGTATGGTAGGAACTTTTGCTTTTTTCATGGTTTCTTTAGCTGAAGCCTTATCCCCCATAGAATCAATTTGTTCGGGGAGGGCACCAATGAATTTTATTTCATGTTCTTGACAAATTCTAGAAAAGTTAGAATTTTCTGAAAGGAATCCATAACCAGGATGGATAGCATCTGCATTGGTAATTTCAGCTGCTGCAATAATATTAGGAATTTTTAAATAGGATTCTGAACTAGAAGGAGGACCAACACAAACTGCTTCGTCAGCAAATTTAA
>TARA_B100001057_G_scaffold282667_1_pt1 | contig 10768 bp, 9 predicted proteins | sample TARA_B100001057 | Tara Oceans TARA_B100001057 (sample SAMEA2621839) | marine metagenome | biome: marine biome (ENVO:00000447); feature: surface water layer (ENVO:00002042); material: "saline water (ENVO:00002010), including plankton (ENVO:xxxxxxxx)" | depth 5 m | reverse complement strand
TAATAAGAATACACTATCCCACATGCAATATAAATGAATTATGTTTTCTATGATTTCGAAACCTCAGGCTTAGATCCCTACTTCGATCAACCTATCCAGTTAGCTGCAAAACTAGTTGATAGCAATTTTAATACAATTGAAGAGTTTGATGAGAAATGTCGTTTGAGAGACGGTGTTATCCCCTCACCCTTTGCAATGCTGATAACAAAAACAGATCTAGAAAAATTAGATAATGAACAATCATTTTATGAGTTCATGGATAAGGCACATAAAAAATTATCATCATGGTCCCCAGCTATATTTATCGGGTATAACAATATTAATTTTGATGAAAAGTTTTTGCGATCCAGCTTATATCAATCATTATATGCTCCATATCTTACAAATACGAATAGTAATTCAAGAGCAGATTTATTTAAGATAATTTTAGCAGTTTGTAATCTTGAAAAGAAATATATTAATATTCCTATAGATAATAATAGTGAAAGGAAGATTCTAAAGCTCGAGAGTCTTGCTATGAATAATAAAATAAAACATGAGTTTGCTCATGATGCTATGAGTGATGTAAATGCCACACTAGATTTAGCAAATATCATAAAATCAAATGAGCCAGAACTATGGGACCATATGATGTTATTCAGAAATCATCAAAATGTTAATGATTTTGCACAGACAAATGACATATCAATAATTCCACCAACTAATGCCACAGGTGGATTTGTACCTGCATGTTATTTAACAAGTAATCCAGATAATATGAAAGAAATGATTTTCTTCAATCTAGATGAAGATATTGACGATGATGTACTTAACTCAAGAACGAGAAGTGTCGGCAGTTTATTAAAAAATAAAGTTTTAAAAAAAATTAAAAGTAATGACTATCCTATTTTTCTTAAAGATATTCATTTGGATAATCAAAGTCGTGTAAGGTTTGAAGAAAAAAGAAAATCTTACGAGGAAAAAATTAAGTTAATAAGATCATCAAATAATTTTATTATGAATATCAATCAGTTTCTTGTAGATCAATTAGCTGATTATCAAGTAGATAATAGAGACTATCTATCTGCCTCAGAACATGTAGATGAAATGTTATATAGTGGATTTACTGGGCCAAGTGATTGGAAAAAAATAAAAGAACTTAGTAGTCTTGAGAATAGTAAAGATATATTCAATAAACTAGATTCTCTTGAAGATAAAAGGTTAGTAGAATTGTACAAACGAAAACTATATTCGGAGCAATCAGATTTGCTTCCAAATGATTTTATCAAAAAATATAAAGAATATTTATTAAATAAAATTTCCTCTGATGAAGAAAAGATTAGATGGACTACTCTAATAAAAGCTAGAAATGACTTAAAGAAAGCAAATAATGATGAAAGGTTTTCAGGGATGAGTAATGAAATCAAAAATATTGAAAAATACCTAGATAAAATCGAGAATAAATTCTTATAAAGTAATTAGTTATTTATAAATGCTATTATATTAGCGGAATTTTGATACCCAGGAATAATCCTACCATCTTCAAGAAATATTGTAGGTGTGCCCTCTACAGATAACAAACTAGCATACTCATAATTCTTATTTAATGGATTTACACAGCTATCTCCATCATCAAGTATATCACCTGAAAATAACCTTTCTATTGATTCTAATTTATTCTCAGAACAATATGCAAAAACAAGTTGTTTATAAGCCTCTACTTGATCTCCATTTCTTGAAAACAATACATATCTTACTTCAATACTATTTTCTAATAATTTCGGGATTTCATCATGTAATTTCTGACAATATGGGCATGATGTGTCTGTAAAAACAGTTAACACATATTCGGTTTTATCTGGTTTGTAAATAATTAGATTCTCTTTTTTGATAGACTCAATTACAGATAATCTCTGTTTCATTTTTGTATTTTCAGTTATGCTTTCTTTTGTCTCAAGATCAATGACATTTCCTATAATTAAATACTTACCATCATTAGTTGCATAATATATTTGATTATTAATAATAATCTCATGAAAATTGTCATCAATTTTTTTAATATCTTTTATATCAACTGTTGGATATGCATCTGAGACAACTTTTTTTATATCTAGCTCTTGCCCCTGTTCTGATTGAGCGCATGATGCTAGAAGTACTAACGCTAAAACCATATACATATTTTTCATATTAACCTCTTGGATGATATTTTTGATGAAACTTTACTAGTCTGTCCTTCGCAATATGTGTGTATATCTGAGTTGTTGATAGACTAGCATGTCCAAGCAGCATCTGTACAGTTCTGAGATCTGCGCCATTATTCAATAGGTGTGTTGCAAAAGCATGCCGAAGATTATGGGGAGAAATTTTTTTATTAATACAGGAAGCTAATGCATATTTCTGTATCATATCCCAGCATGATTGCCTACTAATTATTTTCCCATCATTTTTTATAAAAAGCATATCCTGATACTTGCCTATCCTGATGCTACCTCTATAGGTGTCTATGTATGAAAGTAGTAGATTCATTGCCGGTGATCCTATCGGAACAAGTCTTTCTTTTTCGCCTTTACCTTTAATTTTTAAAAATGGTTTATCTTTTGATATCTGACTTACTCTAATATTTAACAATTCACTTATCCTTAATCCCGCAGAATAAAGTAGCTCTAATATACATTTATCTCTTAGACCGGTTGGTGTTTTATCATCAGGGGCATTCAAAAGTCTATCTACCTCAGCTTCAGAAATTATAGTTGGAAGTTTTCTTCTTTTTTTCGGGTTATCTATTAATTGAGCAGGGTTTTTACTAACAACCTTATTCTCATATAAGAATAAAAAAAAAGATTTGATACATGTAATGATTCTTTGAATTGTGCTAACTGACACTCCAGTATCTAATCTAGAGGCAAGATAATTGTTTATAATTATTCTGTCTGCATTAGAAAAAGTGTGGTGGTTGGCTTTAAGCCATTTGTAAAAGATATTTAAATCAGATTTATATGCTAATACAGTATTTTTAGATAAGGCTTTTTTAAAAGATACATTATTACAATACTGGTCTATATATTCATATTCAGTTGAATTATCTGATATCGACATAATATTTGATATACTCAATATATATAATATAGGTTTTATAAAAATATGAAAGATAGTTGTTTTAATGAATTTGATCCAAATGCGCTTAATGTTGAGGATGCTTTAAGTGAGATATTGCAATCTACCGGAATAAAAAAAACATATGAATTGGTCAAATTAAAAAATGCCTACGATAGAGTATTAGCAAAAGATATTAAAGCTACTCAAGACATACCAAACTATAAAAACTCAGCAATGGATGGATATGCAGTAAATTTCACCGATAGATCTAAGAAGAATTTCTCTTTTAAGTGTATTGGGGAGTCATATGCGGGGCACCCTTTTATGGGAGATGTTAAACCTAACAATGCTATAAAAGTAATGACAGGGGGTTTAGTTCCTAATAAATGTAATGCTGTAATTATGAAGGAAATGGTAATAGAAAAAGGTAATATGATTGAAGTAAAATCAAAGATTGCCAAAAATCAGAATATACGATTCCCTGGAGAGGACATTAAAAAAGATGATTTAGTACTTTCAAAAGGAAAGAAAATAGATGAAATTGATATTGGAATATTAGCATCGTTAGGAAAATCGGAATTATATGTATACTCTAAACCCATTGTTGGGTTTTTTTCAACAGGAGATGAACTCGTAAGTCTTGGGAATCCGATTATTAGATCGCAGGTCTATGATAGTAACAGATATCTTTTGCATGGTCTGTTACAGAAATATCCTGTAAGAATAAAAGATTTTGGTGTCGTAAAAGATAATATGACATCTATTACAAAAAAATTAAAAAAAGCATCATTAGAATGCGACTTATTACTCACTACAGGAGGTGTTTCTGTTGGAGATGCAGATTTTGTAAAAGATGCACTTAATAAAATTGGTAAGATAAATTTCTGGAAAATTGCAGTTAAACCAGGTCGTCCTCTAGCATATGGTAAAATTAAAAAATGTTTATTTTTTGGGTTACCAGGAAACCCTGTTTCTGTAGTTGTAACATTTAATCTATTCGTAAATGCATCAATAAAAAAAATGTCAGGGCAAATTATTCGTAAAAGTTTATCACTAGAAGCTAGATTAGAATCTGATATAAAAAAAAGGAAAGGAAGAAAAGAATATAAAAGAGGCATATTGAGTGTTGATAAAGGTAAACTATTTGTAAAATGCTTAAGCTCACAAGGTTCTAATATTCTTTCATCTCTTAAAAAAGCTAATTGTTACATAGAGCTTGACGAGACTATTAGCAGAATTAATAAAGGGGCTTTTGTGAAAGTAATACCTTTCGAATTAGAAAGCGAACACTATGACTAATAAGGTTGGACTAATAAAGAGGTTATTAATTAACTTTTATGACTTTATATTACTCTTTGCTGTAATGTATTTTTTTACTATTCCAGTAATTTTTATCACAGATGGTAATGCTGTGATAAATAATATTATTTATCAGATATATCTTATATTAATAATATATTTATACTTTGCTTGGTTCTGGATTAACTATAATCAAACTTTAGGTATGAAGATTTGGAAAGTGAAAATATACAGTAAATATCCTCCTAAAATTACATATTTGCAGTCGCTTAAAAGAATAATAATAAGTTTGTTGGGAGGTCATATTTTTCTATTATTCAATGCTGAATCTTTACAAGATAAATTATCAAATACATATCTTGAAAATGTTAGTTAAATGGGGATATCTTTCTTTATAATTCGACCAAATAAGTAAGTTCCAAATAATATAAATACACTCATAGTAAGTATAACCGCTATTAAAGCTGGGGTATTTATTATTAAGGTGATATTAATTATAATATTCGATATAACAAAATAAGTAATGCCAAATAATATTCCATATATAATTTTTTGTGTCTGATTTGTTGACCTTATATGGGTAAATAAAAAAGGAAGTCCAATAAAAACTATGATGCAACATGAAAATGGAAGTAATACTTTCTGCCAAAAAATAACTTTATGATCTTCATAATAAATATCCCTACTATCATAAAAGATTATATTTTGATAAAGATCTTCTATAGAGTTATACCTTTTCTTATTTAGCTTGCTGGTTAATATCTGAGACGGTATAAACTTATCTACAGAAATATCATATCTCTTTTTATTAATAATTTTGTTATTTTTAATATCTAATACTTTTACATCATCTAAGTACCATTTATCAGTATACATAGCTCTCTTTGCTGTCAATTTCGATATTAACTGACCTTTATCTATATTATAAATATTTATATTTCTAAGTTTTTTATCAGTAATCACTTCTTCAACATTAATGATTGAATTATTAGTCTTAAACCATAAATTTAAACTTGTGGTACTTTTATTTAGTGCAGTATTTTTTATAATTTGAGCTTTATTGGAAAGATTTGGAGCTAGAGTGTTAGTGATTATAGTAAAAAATAAAGACAAAATGAATGTTTGCACAATAATCATAATGATAGTTTGCTTTATTCCTATACCGTGTGAATTCAAAGCAATAATTTCAGAGTGAAATGCCATAGAACCAAAAGCAATCATACTGCCTATTAATAAAGCATATGGAAACATATCCAGAAAATTCTGAGGAATTAAAAGCGTTACATATTGAAATAATACAGAGATTGTATATTGATGAGCTCCTAAATTTTTTAATTCTGTGATAAATAGTAAAATAAAGTTTATGCTTATCAAAACAATTGATGCTATAAAAAATCCAACAATATATTTTTTGAACATATATGAGTATAATCTCATCATTCTATTTGCCAATAGTTTCTGATTTAAGATAAAATCTATAAGTTATAAGAATATAAATCATATGTAGCACAATAAAGCTTAGTAAAATGAAATTAATAGCATCAAAAGCTTTGAATATAAAATTTATAAACATAATGTAACTAAAATAAAAACCAGTTGAAAGAAATACATTTTTATATTTATCGTTCACTTGGCCTTTTTGGCTGAGAGGAACCGCTAGATATCCTAAAATTAATGTAGCAATTATCATTGAGAATCTCTTTAAAGACTCCGATAGAGACTGTTCATTTCCAATACTGTAAAGCTCTATTATATTTTTTGACTCAATATCATTATTTATTAACAAAGGGATTTTATTAAATAATAATATCTCTTGATTGATATATTCGGTAACACTTAAACTCTCATCAGGATTGAATGTATATGATGAACCATTATTGAGTATCACCAAGTTATCATTCATTTCGCTCATAGTCATTCCAGAAGCTATGTCTACACGTGATGAATTAAGACCTTTTGTTTTAATAAAAATATTTCCAGGCTCATATTTATTTTTATTAATTATGTATACAACTTTTGACTTATCGTTGCTTGTATTAAAGTTATTATCTTTTAGTGAATAAATTTTTTGTTCGTAAATAATTTGATGCTGCAATTTTAGTCGTTGATCTAAAGCTAATGGTGTAATAAAAAAATTAAACAGCATCACTATAGTAGATGTTATAACGATAAGTTTAGAGAGAGCTTTAGCTAACTCACGACATGAGTATCCTCCAGTTTTCATTATTATCATTTCATTCGAAGCGTTTAGTCTACTTAAAGCCACTATTATTCCAAAAAAGAGGCTCACTGGTATGAGCAAGGAAGAATACTGAATCATCTTTAATACAAGAAGCTGTATTAAAAATATTGCTGGAATGCTCCCTTCATTAACATCTTCCATTAATCGTAAACTGGTATTTGCGATTAATATTAATAATATAATTATAAAAATAGAGAATACTGAATGAGTGCATTTTTTATAAATATATTGACTAATTATGTTCAAAGTACTAATTACAAGGTCTCATAAAAATGTTAATCTTTATTATTATATTTAGTATAACTTTATTATAGGGAAATAGCATGAAATACGTAATAAACACTAAAAACTCCAAATCTGATTATAATTTGATATTTATCTATGAGGACAACCTAGCCAACACAGTAAGGATTATGGGGAAAGGAATACTTTGTGATGACTTAAAGTCAGCAATAGATCAAAATATTGTTACAGGTAAGGCTGGCTCATCTAATGTGTTCTCCAGTAAACTTTATGAAAAAAATTATGTATTCGTTGGTCTAGGGAATAAAAATAAGTTAAGCATACAAGGATTTGAAAAATGTCTTTATTCAGCTTTAAAAATAATTAATGGGTATAATATTTCTTCAATTTCAATAGACTTAACTAATATAATCATTAAGAACTACAACATTATTAAAGGTTCTATAATCGAGATAGAAAGAACACAATATAATTTCAAAAATTCTGCAAAAAATACACTTAAAGAATGTTCATTAAAGATACCAAGCAAGATATCAACTAAGGAATTTAGTAACATAAAACATGAATCTGTTGCAATAGCAAAAGGACTAAACACTGCCCGAAGACTTGGTGATACTCCACCAAATATATGTCATCCAACTTTTTTGGCAAAAGAAGCTAAAAAGTTAGAAAAAATAAACAAAAGTTTAAAAGTAGAAGTGCTAGATGAAAAGAAAATGCAAGCGCTTAAAATGGGATCTTTATTATCAGTTTCACAAGGTAGTAAACAGCCAGCAAAATTAGTTATCATTAAATATATGCCAGTCAAGAAAAAGCAGCCTATTGTTTTGGTTGGCAAAGGTATTACATTTGATACCGGTGGTATTTCGCTCAAACCATCACCAAATATGGATGAGATGAAATATGATATGTCTGGTGCTGGATCAGTAATTGGTACCTTACAGGCTTGTGCAGAAATGAATTTAAAAAATAATGTTATAGGTATTCTTGCTTGTGCAGAAAATATGCCAAGCAGTACTGCTACAAGACCAGGTGATGTTGTTACCAGTATGTCAGGTATAACTATAGAAATATTGAACACAGATGCCGAGGGACGACTTGTGCTTTGCGATGCTCTCACTTTCTCAAGAAAATACAAACCCAGATATATTCTTGATATGGCAACCCTAACGGGTGCATGTTTAGTTGGACTTGGTAAGTATCCATCTGGACTATTTTCAAATAATGATGATTTGTGTAATAAAATAAAAAAAGCAGCAGATAGAACAGGTGACCGCGTATGGGAGCTTCCTCTTTATGAGGATTACTTTGAGGAACTTAAAACAAATTTTGCAGATATTCAGAATATTGGTGGAAGGTATGGCGGGGCAATAACTGCTGCAGCGTTTTTAGCCAATTTTACAAAAGATGAAAAATGGGCTCATTTAGATATCGCTGGTACGGCATGGGAAACTGGAAATGATAAAGGCTCAACAGGGAGACCTGTAAAGTTACTCACAGACTTTGTCACATCCAATAAGTAAATTGAAATCAACTGTAAATTTCTATTCGTTGGACAAAGAAGATAATATTAATTTATGTGTTTGCAAATTAGTAAGAAAATTATATAAACAAAATAAAAAAATTATAATCATCGACAATGATGATAAACTTATAGATATTGATAAGTTACTTTGGTCATTTCAACAAAATAGTTTCTTGCCACACAAAATACTCATGGATGATGTTATTGATACCCCAATACTGCTTGTCTCAATAAAAGATATTAACAAACTAGAGTTGTGTAAGAATTATTCCGAAATTATAAATAACTATGAGATGCCCTTAATTCAATATAAAACTAAAACTAATATTTATGAATTTGTTTTAGATAATGAAAAAGATAAAATGGTTAGTAGAAATAAATATGCTCAATATATGGGCAATAGTTTTAATGTGACGCACATAAAATATAATGAACAAACAATATAAGCCAAAAGATATTGAAAAAAGGATTTATGAGTCTTGGGAAAAGGATGGATGTTTTTCGCCGAAAGACTCTAATTCAAAGTTTTCTATAGTTCTTCCTCCTCCAAATGTTACAGGCACACTTCATATGGGGCATGCGTTCCAACACACCATCATAGATGTCTTAGTAAGGTATCATCGAATGCTGGGTAAAAGTGTCTTATGGCAACCTGGAACTGATCATGCTGGTATAGCAACTCAATTAGTAGTTGAAAATAGAATAAAAAATTCTGGTAAAGATATTAAAAAGCTAAATAGAAAAGAATTTATTGAAGAAGTTTGGAAATGGAAAGAATTGTCTGGAAATACAATTGTTAATCAAACTAAAAGATTAGGTTCTTCTGCAGATTGGTCTAGAAATAGATTCACAATGGATGAGGGACTTTCCAAAACAGTACAAAAGATTTTCATAGAATTATATGATGAAGGTTTAATTTACAGAGGAAATAGATTAGTAAATTGGGATATTAAGTTGCAAACAGCAGTATCAGATTTAGAAGTATTAAATGAAGAAAAAGATGGATTTTTATACTATTTAAAATATAAGGTTGTTGATTCCACAGAGAGCGTTACAGTAGCAACTACTAGGCCTGAAACATTTTTTGGTGATACAGCTGTATGCATTAATCCTGATGACTCACGATATAATCATCTAATTGGTAAAGAGGTTATGTTGCCAATGATTGATAGAAAGATACCTATTATTGGCGATGATTATGTAGACATAGAATTTGGGACAGGATGTTTAAAAATTACACCTGCTCATGATTTTAATGATTATAAATTGGGAAAGAAACACGAGCTTCCATTTATAAATATTTTAAATAAAAATGGATCCTTGAATAATAATGTTCATGAAGATTACAGAGGTAAAAATATCCATGATGTAAGAAGTAACTTGATAAATGATCTTAAAAATATAGGAGTTTATAATAAAAAAGTTAAATATAAGGTAACAGTCCCTATTGGTGAAAGAACAGGAGAGGTTATAGAGCCACTACTTACTAATCAGTGGTTTATGAGCATGGAAAGTTTAGCAAAAGATGGTATAGATGTAGTAAAAAATAAAAAGGTGAACTTTGTTCCAGACCATTGGGAAAAAATTTATTTCAATTGGCTAAATAATATTGAGGATTGGTGTATCAGCAGACAAATACTATGGGGACATAGAATACCGGCTTGGTATGATCAAGATGAAAATATTTATGTAGGAAACAATGAAAAGCACATTAGGGATAAATATAAATTAGACAGCAGTGTTACTCTGACTCAAGATAATGATGTTTTAGATACTTGGTTTTCATCATCGCTTTGGCCATTTTCGACACTCGGATGGAAGGAAGATGATGGAGTATTTGAAAAATACTTTCCTACTAACCTTCTTGTTACAGGATTTGATATTATCTTTTTTTGGGTTGCCAGAATGATTATGATGAGCCTTAAGTTTACAAAAAATATTCCATTTAATAAAATTTATATACATGGATTGGTGAGAGATTCCGAGGGTAAAAAGATGTCGAAATCGATTGGAAATGTTATAGATCCACTCGACGTAATAGAGGGTATCACGCTCGATGGTCTTATAGATAAAAGAACATCAAGTTTAATGAATGAAAAACAAAAAAATAATATTATCAATAAAACAAAGAAAGATTTTCCAGAGGGTATTAAAGAGTATGGTGCTGATGCATTGAGATTTAATTTTTGTGCTATGGCATCAACTGGCAGAGATATTAATTTTGATTTAAATAGGATTGAAGGATACAGAAATTTTTGTAATAAGCTTTGGAATGCATCAAGATATATTCTTATAGCATGCGATAAATACGACTATAGAGAACATTTGAACACAGAGGATGCAACAATATTTGATAAATGGATAATGTATAAACTCGATAATGT
>TARA_B100001057_G_scaffold467939_1_pt1 | contig 10769 bp, 13 predicted proteins | sample TARA_B100001057 | Tara Oceans TARA_B100001057 (sample SAMEA2621839) | marine metagenome | biome: marine biome (ENVO:00000447); feature: surface water layer (ENVO:00002042); material: "saline water (ENVO:00002010), including plankton (ENVO:xxxxxxxx)" | depth 5 m | reverse complement strand
TCCAAGAAATCTATGGCCTGTAACAAACCGAAGCGTCAGGTTTCGGGCGGCAAGAAGTTTGTTGTGAAAGCCTGCGCAAACGGCAAAGAAAGAATAATTCGCTTTGGCGACGCTTCCATGACCATCAAGAAATCAAAGCCAGCCCGTAAAAAGTCTTATTGCGCTCGTTCTGGCGGCATTAAGGGAAAGAGCAACAAGCTATCAGCTAATTACTGGTCGCGTAGAGCGTGGGACTGCTAACATGGGTGATTTAAAGGTTCCAATCGCACTCGTTTTCGTAATCGTTGCACAAACTGTGGGCGCGGTGTTTTACCTATCCGAACAGGCCCATAGAATTGAGCATCTTGAAAACTCGTTAGCCAAGATCGACACTGACGTTGACCAACTATTTGCAGATACAGCCGATTTAATAACCTTTGCTACTTACACCGAAAATCGGTGGGCAGAGGCGTACTCAGGCGACATGACATACATGCGTCTATTCGGAACTAAGAAACCCTCAGAAAAGGAGAACTAACATGCCAACCGTAGGTAAAAAGAAATTCCCATATACAAAAGCTGGTAAAGCCGCTGCAAAGAAAGCCGCCAAGAAAACTGGCAAGCCTATGAAAAAGAAGAAGGGCTACTAATGGCTAAGACATCTAAGGCTGTCAAAAAGCTTGGATCGAAAACGCAGTCTGGAAACATGCAACATAAAGATTGCCCGTGTACTCAAGGATAGGTCATGCCAGCAAAAAAGAAGTCTGCAAAAAAGGACGCTTGCTACAGCAAGGTTAAGTCTCGTTATAAGGTTTGGCCTAGTGCTTATGCCAGCGGTGCTTTGACCCGTTGCCGCAAGGTAGGCGCGGCTAATTGGGGTAACTCAACTAAGAAAAAGGCTAAAAAGAAATGAAACGTATGACACCAGCTAAGAAAAAACTTGCGTCTATGTACGGCAATAAAAACAAAATCACTCGTGGTGATGTAATTGCAGCCGCCAAAAAGAAGAAAGCTAAGAAGAAAAAATGAGTGGGTTGCGCGAGTGGTTCTCAAAGAACAACGGCAAAGGATGGATAGACTGCAAGACTGGAAAACCTTGTGGACGACAGAAAGGGGAAAAAAGACGATCATACCCCGCATGTCGCCCAACTAAGTCGGCATGTACTAGCGCAGCTAAAAAGAAAACAAGTTCTAAGCGAATAAGTTGGAAAGGAAAGAAAAGTGGCAAAAGGACCAAGTAAACAACTTCGCAAATCGGGGTGCGGTCACATGAACAAGGCTGGAAAAGCACCGATTAAAAAGAAACCAAAATCAGGAATGAAAACTTCAAAATAACTATGACAATTAAAACTGACCTTAAAGACCTAATCGAACTTTCTGAAAGTAAAGGTTGGGCCAAAATTAACAAGGTCATGCAAGACGAAATACTAACCCTCGCTCTAAGCATGGCCCGATCACCAGATATGACGCAGCAACAAATGGACTTCCAGCGTGGGGCAATTTGGGCCGCTGAACAATTACTAAACGTGCCAGAGCGTTTAATTCACAAACTACAAGGCGAACTGGCATTAGAAGACGCAACTTACAACTCCGCTACGGCCGAGAAAGGAAATTAAAATGGCAGAAAAAGACGAAGACCAAATCGCTCGTATTGCAGCAAAGCAAATGACGGGTGAAGCCCCAAAGGAAGAAAGCGCACCAGCAAAGGACGCAACTCCACAAGAGCAAGCTGCACAAGTAGCATCGCCCCAAACCGAAGGTGATAAAGCACAAGAAGCGGCTGTGATGTACAAGATCAAGATGGGTGATAAGGAAAGAGAGCTTACCCCTCAACAGATCACGGCGACATTCGAGCGTTACCGCGACTTGAACCACAAGCAAGCACAGATGAAACCCGTTATGGACTTGGCTGAAAAGATGATGTCGGCTGGAAACATTGACGGTGATACGGCTGCAAAGCTTATGGAAGCTTCTATGAAATCGTACACTAAAAACGTACAGATGGGTCGAGCAAATCAACAGCCTCAAGCTGGAACGGCTAACCCAGAACAACCATCGCCTAATGCAACTCAACCAAATTTGGACCAAGAGTTTCAAAAGTATGAGGACGAAAATGCTATCTCACTTCCCCCAGGATATAGGGAAGCGGCTGCACGTTTAAATGCTATGGAACAGCGTTTGGGTCAGGGTATGCAAATGCTTAATCAAATGACACAGCGTATGGGCCAACAGGCACAGCAAGGCATTCAATCTTCACAACAAGCCCAAGGCGATAGAATGGCGGCTGTTGAGCAAACCATTCGTACCAACCTAGACCGCGCACAACAAGCGGCGGGTTTGCCTGATGAAGCTGTTACGGACTTCCAAACTTATGCGGGTGAACGTGGCTACACAGCGGAAGACTTCGCAGATAGCAACTTAACCATGAAGGTTGTCCAAGACTTTGCTAACGAGCGAAACACACCAGAGTTTCAAAGACTAAGAGACATGTCTTCGCGTCGGCAAGCGTTTTTACAGACGCAACAGGGTAGCCCCGCTGCACCAGCGGCTAAACCTACGGGCGACGACACAATGGCTCGAATGGCTGCAAAAGCACTAGCAAATAGAAATCCATAAATAAGGGACGACACGCGACCTAAATTCCCACATATTAGTATACGAACGGACGCTACGGCCTCATTAGTTCGACAATGGGAAATTGGAAGGTCGCGTGTTTTCCGCGCCAACTAAAGTCCCCCTAAACAATTTAACCTACGAAAGGAGTTTCAGCTATGGCTGGGATACAAGGTCTTAGGGGTACGGGTCAGTTTACTACGGACTTTCGCCCCAAAAATTACCGAGAGCTTTTTACGCTCTTGGAACCAAACGGCAATGCACCTTTGAACGGACTTTTAGCAATGACAGGTTCAGAGGCAACGGACGATCCTGAGTTCAAGAACTTCAGGGACGAATTGCCAGACAGAAAGCTGACAGTAAACGGGGCAGTAGCTTCGACTTCTACTACAGCTATTACGGTAGACGCTGGTAACGACAACTTGTTTGCGGTTGCTGGTTCTATTGTTGTAAACGCAGCCACAGGCGAGGTAATGCGTTGTACGGCTGATGCGACAGCAACAGGACTAACTGTTGAAAGAAACATCGGTGGTACTTCACACCAGATTGCTGATAATGCAGAATTGTTCATTGCTGGTACAGCATATGAAGAAGGCGCGGCATCACCAACAGGAGTGAGTTTTGACGCAACGGTAGCTGAGAATTTTACACAAATTTTCAGAACCGCATTTACCGTAACCGAAACTTTGAGAGCCACTAACTTGCGCACAGGCGACAAGGAAGACGAAATGGCAACCAAAGCTTTGAAAATGCACATGATGGATATTGAGAGAGCAATGTTCTTCGGTAAGAAGAACGAAAGCAACGGCTCAACATCACAGCCACGCCGTTTCACTGGCGGGTTGATCAATACTTTGTCAAACGTGATTGACCGTTCAACGGCTTCAAACACAATGACAGAGGATCAATTTGATCGTGCATTGATCGAAGACATTTTTGCATTCGGGTCTAAGCAAAAAATTATGTTCTGCGGAGCAAAAGTAGCTGGACACTTGCAGAAATTCGGTAAGGATAGATGGTCCCCAACTGTGATCGAAGACACGTATGGCGTAAACCTAACGGGTTATGAGACATTTGCGGGTACACTAGCCGTACATCTACACCCACAATTCCGTATGGTTCCTGGAATGGAAACTACGGCGGTCATTGTTGACTTCCCGTATTTGAAGTACCGCTATATGGAAGGTCGTGATACGCAGCTTCTACGTGATAGACAAGCTGCTGACCTTGATGCAGTCAAGCACGAGTACCTAACGGAATGCGGCTTGGAACTAATGCAAGACAAGGTTCACACACTAATCAAAAACTGGAACTTGGTAGCCTAATCCCAAGATCAGTTAAACGGATAGGGCGGCTTCGGTCGCCCTTTCTTATTGGGACGACTAAGGGGTGAAAAATCAGCATAAATAATAGGTAGGTAAATTTAGGAGTAACCTTATGGCTAAAAAACGTGCGCGAAACGATAAAGGACAGCTTATTGGGGACGACCCTTCGACTCCCGATGTCAATGAAGCTTGGGTAAATGAAGAAACCCCCAAGAAAAAAGCAAAGCAGAAAAAAGCACCAGCAAGCGAAGCCTCTAGTTCTTTTTCTCTTTACGTTTCCGCTGATGAAGAAGCGTCTGTTTATGATCTAAGGATCGGAGATAGTAGAGTACGAGGGGCTTGGGATGGAAGTCGTACTCATGTGTGGTGGAAAATTCCAAATGACTTGGTAGCTAATATGGCAAATCATCATCATGTTTGGTCGGGTCGGATTATAAAAGCCGAGGATGATTGATGGGCTACGCAGCAACTACTGAAAATTCAACAGCAACGTCTAATGCAAGTGGAACTACCACAGCGACTACAACTACTTCTACTCAAGAAAGTGTTATCAAGCCATTTGCGGCTGGTTCAAAAGATAATACCCCCCTTGAGGACTTAGTTAGATCAGCACTTACTAGGGCTGGTAACTTCTCACCATCGCGGATCGACGGTGAAGTTATGATGATGATGATTGAGTTAGCCAACCGTGTAGTTGAAGAAGTAAGGAGAAACCCATATTGGACGGGTGGCGACATAGATTATTACAATGATCCAAGTGAGTGTCGCGCTATTCCAGACATGGTTATGATTGATGGTCTTACAGCACATTATCTGATCCAACAAGGATCAGACAAAGCAATGGTCTTTCTGCAAATGTATCAGGCTAATCTTACCGATACTTTGCACAATCGTACTCATGGTAACAAAGGTTACACAGTTACTATTAAAGATGGTGGGTCGAACAAACGGTATAAATAATGGCAAGACTAGCTTACGCACCAATCGCTATAAAATCTCAGGCCACGACCTATTACGGGTTTCGTGGCATTGACCGTTCTCGTGACATTACAGCGATGGAAACCCAAAAGGATCAAAACTTTTTTAGATTAGAAAACTGTTTTGTTGATTATCGGGGCCAGTTAATACGTGATCCAAAATTCTTTTTACACACAGGATCAAATCGTTTCCCTGTTAAGGCACTTCGTTTCTACAACCGAGAGGGTGTTTGCTTTGCTGAAGAAGATGCCGCCAACACACACCTAGCCTCCGATCGTGGGGATCGGGTCGAGTCTGCATATGACAAAGACGCTATCATAACCATGACTAACTTTAAGGGTAAGGTGCATATCTTTTCTGGTGACAGTAGAATGTATCGGTATGATGGTTTCCAGTTTGATACCGCAACTGCTTCTATCAAACCTTCTTTTGGAGTTCCTATTCAGAGAAGACTTGCTATATCTGGATTTAAAGATCGTCCGACTGTCATTGAATTTAGCCGTGTGGATAATCCCGACATCTTTTTAGAAGAAGAAGCTATCACTGAAGAAGTTACCCGTGCTTCATTCATCGACATTTCTAATTTGATAGGGACAGCCGACGAAATAACAGGGCTAGGGGCATTCGAGGCAAATCGAATGGCGGTGTTTACGAAAGACCAAACACTCGTTTACATCATTGATCCTGATTTTGAGCAATGGCAGTTAGACAGCCGTGCTAACCTTCGGATTGGTTGCATTAGCCACAACTCAATCGTGAATGCTGGCTCCGACCTTTTGTTCTGTTCACGTCGCGGTATCCACTCAATCATGCGCTCTGAACAAAATGGTATTACTATCGCTGAAGCTTCTCTCTCTGATGAAGTCGAGCCGCTATATCAAGAACTTGTAAAGACGACACCAGACCCAAGAATGATTAGTGCGGTTTATGATCCCGACACCCAAACGTATCATGTTTTCTTCCCGCGTCCTGGGGGAAATCAAACAAAACGTTTATCTATGAATTTCCGTTCTGGCTATGAAATGGTCAACTTCCAATTAGGCGACACCCTCTTACCGCGTTGCGGTGCATTCCTTGGTGGTCGTTTAATGTTTGGAACAGCGGATGGAGTTTATGAAGCAACGGATAGGGTGATTACTCAAGACACTGGCCTTGCTGATTTACGACGCTCACCAATGATTGCGGAAACTCCTGTCTTATGGCTAGGCGATTTTCTCAACAGTAAGCGTACACATTCAATAATTATACAAGCAACAGGAAGGGGTCGGTTCTTTGTTGACGCTGTTGATGATGAGGAACGTATAATGTCTTCTATAGAAGTAAACCTAGACCGACTTCCTGGTGATACCCATTGGGGGGATGCTCCCCTAAAATCCGACTACACTTTCCCATTTAATCACATCTTTCGCGGGGTCAGGCTTCGGTTCCGCACAGAAGAAAAGGACGTTGATACCGACGTAACGGTTATCAGTTTTGCGTTCTTAATGCACAAGGAGAAATAAGCATGGCCCGTCTTAAAGTATTATATCCTGGAAACCATACGTCTAGCGGCAACATAGGCGCGGATGTAGAGAACATTGTTCGATATATCAACTCAAGTGAACTTGGGGACCAAACACTAGCGGAACTTCTAAAGAAGTTATTTGACGGTGAAGGTATTCTCAAGGCTCCTGTTGAGCTACGCAAAGACAACATCGACGGTCTTCAGTATCGCGTTGGCGAGTACACTGAAGCAGAGGTAGGTTGGAAACAGCTTGCTACGGTTGCCGATATTCGGGGTGCATCAGGCTCAGACGTTGGGACAATCGGTGCGCCATTGTTTTCATCACGTCAAGATATTGTTGTAAACCAAGCTGACAGTAATGGTGCTATTCAATACCCAACTGGCACAACAGTATTTAATTTTATCCATGAGGCGGCTGATGCTATTGTGGTTTATGTAAACGGCGCATTAGAAGCGTCTGCGAATATCACTACTGATAATTCTGCAAATACAGTAACACTTGCTCAAGCCACGCAAGCAAGCGACCTTATAACAATCTATAAAGTTCAGTCTGCTAACGACAGCGGTTTCACTCGTGAAGACGTTATTGCTGGTACTTCTCAGGCGGTGTTCCCGTTTGTTCATAATGAAGATCAAAAGGTTCTCGTTTATCGAAACGGTGTGTTGCAAAGATCAGGCGGTACAAATGACTACACACAGCAACCCGCAAACTCGACTATAACATTTACTTCCGCTTTGACAGCGGGAGACTTGGTTACTTTTATTATTGTAGAAGACACCTCTCAGGTTCGAGTGTCAGGACTAATGACCGAAGACAAGTTTACAAACACAAACGGTCTTATACCCTTTAACAAGTTAGCAATCGAGGATGCTGATATACCTCGTGCAAAGGTTGAAGGTGTAACCGAGTTACTTGCAAACCGAGGTCGGGTATATGTAAGCCCATCCGAACCATTAAACGCTAACGCTGGTGATATGTGGGTTGATACAGCGGCTTCACCAAACGTTCTAAAATTCTACAATGGTACGGGTTGGCTGCTTACATCCCCTGACACTGGTATTCCAGCTTTCGGTACAACTAACGCTCTACAGTTTCTTCGCGTAAACTCAACGGGTGGTGGTCTTGAATTTGCTAACGTTGACTTCACATCGCTAGTCCCCAAGACTTATATCGGCGCGGCTGATGGGGTTGCTGGTCTAGATGCTACGGGTAAACTCCCAATCGCACAGCTACCAGATACATTTGCTACAAGATCGTTCTTCTTTCAACAGTCAGGATCAATAGCTAATGGCGATTACGTTATAACTCGTGCGTTCAAACAGAACGTCCGTATCGACGCTATTGCTGTTAAATCCACAAGCGGATCAGGAAACGTTCAGCTAAAAATCAACGGCATTAATGCTGGTGACGTAGTTGCTGCATCCTCAACATTAACTGAGCAAAACTTATCTGCTTCAATCGCAATCGACGCGGTGACAACTTCTAAGGAAATAGCGTTCACTGTTTCGTCTGCGAACAACATATCAGATATAGAAGTTACACTAGCGGCGGTAATCACGAATGTATGATAATTTAACACCAGAACAAATGAAGCGCATAGCCGCGTCCCTATCTGAAAAGGGACGCTTCGGGGACACTCAACTTGTTCATGTCAATGAAGAAGAAGTGAAGCTCCTTGAAAAAATTGGTGCGGGAACACTAAATCCAAAAACGGGCTTAAAAGAATTTTACTTCAGCGGTTATGACAACTTTACTGACATGATTGATGGGGGCGGTCCTGGACAATCTGGTAACACATACGACAATGACAATGATCCTAACAATGAAGTAAAAGGCATAGCCCGTGTTTCTAATAGCGCGGCTGGTGTTGGACACGCCAACAATGGTTTAAACGACAAAGACAGTAAGGACGACGACAAAGATTATACCTACAATTCCTTTACCGATATGTTTGATGGTGGCGGCATAGGTATGAAGGGAGATACTTACGGTCACGGTGACTTTTCAAACTTAGATAAAAATGGTGATGGATATATCTCGAAAGCTGAAAGCGGCAAGGGATTAAAGGGTGGAATTGATGGTGACAAGGATCGTCCATTTGTAACGGTTGCTAACGTTGTAGGAATGGTTGCTAGTCCTGTTGCTTATGGTCTTGGAAAGGTGGCTGCTAATGCGCTTGATGATGGTGGGTTATTCTCTAAAAAAGCTGGTACAAAAACTAATAAAACCAATCCCGCTGAAGAATATAGGAAAAGGGCGCGGAATAGAAACAGTGACAATGATACTGAAGCTTCTACGCAATCAACTACAATTGGCGAAACTGATACAACTGGTGCAGAGGGTGAAAAAGGTACTTATTCGGAGATAAGCAACAACCTTACTTATAAAGGTCCAGCTTTTACATCATTGCCAGAACGTCGAAAGTTTATAGAGTATGACTATACAGATGGAACGGGAAAGCCAGTTTCTTCTTATAATGGTTCGGCTAAACCTTTCTATGTGGCTACTGACCAACAGAGTGCTGATGCGTATGTAGTCGCTGAAACAGCGTCCAACGCAATAGATCAAATGGTTTCTCAAATGGATACAGACATGCAAGAAAAACTTGCTGGCTCTATATCTATGCAGCTAACGCCAGATAACAAACTTGCTTTATATGTTGGTGACGACGAAAGCGGATATGTCGAAGCGGTCTATACGTCGGACGATACTGGAATGTCTACCGCTATGAAAGATGTAGCAAACATGCTGGCATACGGCGAGGCAAGTGGCGACCTTAAAATTGACGCTGGATATACTGGTCGTGTTCGATCTGCACAAAGATTTCAAGGTTACAATGATGATGTATTAAATACTGAGTACGCCCGTTTAAAAAATGAAGGTGAAAACTACGAGGTGGGTTCTCCGCTATACCTTCTTTGGTTAGAGCGTCTTCAAGAACTTGAGGATGAAATCAAAAGGCGCGACGGTGATCCCGCTGCAAAAACAGCCGAGTATTCAGTAAATGGAGTGACAAGATCAATTGCAACCGCCGCGTCAGAAATGTTCGCATAATTTCGGGACGACTGACCGTCTAATAAAAGGTTAAAGTCTCTGTAACAAAGGAGTTAAAACATGTCGTTTTCTACATCTATTCTAGGATCAGCAGATGTATTTGGCCCAAATACGGGAACAAGTATAGCTGATAGAAAAACCGCAATGGCGGCGGGGGATAAAATTGCCGATGAAGGGCGTTACGGAGACACTATGGTTATCCACGCTTCGCCCTTCACAATGAAGCTACTTCAAGACATTGGCGGGGCTGGTTCCTTCAACCCCAAAACAGGAATGTTAGAGTTCTATAATGTCGATGATATGGTTAGAAAGAAGATGGGTTACTAAGTTGAACAAACTTCGGGACGCAATCGAGGTGTGGTGTACTTGCCCCAAGTATAAGGAATACATAAGTAAGTTCCTTTGGTATCGGTTGGTTTCGGCTTACGATAACGATAAACTTCACGTTTACTATGACCATGATAAACCTATTGGGTTTATTACCTATTGTTTCTTAACGGATAAAGAGGCTGAGACTTTAACGTGGTATGGTCCAGAAGCTTTCAAACGAGATAGTGGTGATCAGCTTTGGTTTATTGACATGGTGGCTAACGGTGGCCGTCGTGACGTTTTGAGAATTTGTAGAGATATGCGGAGCAAGATTAAAGAAAAGTATCCGCTTGTAGAAACCGTTCTAAGTTTTAGACATTCAAGCCGCGTAGGTTCGTGGCCTAATAAGGGAAAATGGCATGAGACATACGCTTCTTGATTTACTAGGATTAAATCCTTTAGCACCATTGGTTGCATTTGGTGGTGACGACGACGGTGGCGGTGGCGGCGGTAGTAGTTCTAGCAATGACAAAAAATATACCGACACATCTAGCTTACAAGGCGTTGTTGATGCTAGTGCTGAAACGGAAGCAGACATTCCACCAGCCATAAATGATACTGAGCCAAAATCAGATGGTGGTGATAAGGGTGGTGATAGCCGCCCCGAAGAAGTAAAAGCAACGGACACACCTTCGCAAAACACTTCGGGTCGCAATCTACTACAAGGCGTAGATGTTGGAGAATCAACAACAGAGAATCAAATGCTTGCTGCATCTGGACAAATGGGAGCGAGTTATCCAAGCACAACAGTTTCAAATGTTCCAGACTTTGTAACAGGTACTTCGGGTGGAGGTTCCTCTAGTGGAGGTTCAAATGTTCCAGACTTCGTAACGGGTACTTCGGGTGGTGGTTCTTCTAGTGGATTTTCAAATGCTCCAGACTTTGTAACGGGTACTTCGGGTGGTGGTTCTTCTAGTGGAGGTTCAAATGTTCCAGACTTTGTAAC
>TARA_B100001057_G_scaffold167809_1_pt1 | contig 10773 bp, 12 predicted proteins | sample TARA_B100001057 | Tara Oceans TARA_B100001057 (sample SAMEA2621839) | marine metagenome | biome: marine biome (ENVO:00000447); feature: surface water layer (ENVO:00002042); material: "saline water (ENVO:00002010), including plankton (ENVO:xxxxxxxx)" | depth 5 m | reverse complement strand
GTTGTGATGTCTCAAGGCTTTGGATATCCAGCATTTGCTGTAGATACCCACATACACAGACTTGCGCAAAGATGGGGTCTTACAAGCGGTAAGAATGTTGTTCAAACAGAAAATGATTTAAAAAGAATATTTCCTAAAAGAACATGGTCTAAGCTTCATCTACAAATAATTTTTTATGGAAGAGAATATTGTAAAGCAAGAGAATGTTATGGAATAACTTGTAAAATATGTACTACTTGTTATCCTAAAAGAAAAAAATCTGTAATTACAAAAAAAGCTTGAATATGAAAATATTAGGAATAGGAAACGCAATAGTAGACGTACTTTGTAAAGTGAATGACGAATTTTTAACAAAAAATTCTTTAACCAAAAGTACAATGAAATTAATAAATGAAAATGAATTTAAAAATTTGCTTTCAGGTCTTACAATTGAAAATACTATTTCTGGTGGATCAGTAGCAAACTCTATCGTAGGTTTATCACAACTTGGAAATAATGTTGGTTTCGTTGGAAAAATTAATGACGATGAGTTAGGTCAAAAATATGAGGATGGTTTAAAAAAAGAAAATGTTGATTTTTTATACTCAAAAAAAAAAGAGCCAATACCTACTGGAACTTGTTTAATTTTAATTACACCTGATTCTGAAAGAACTATGTGTACTTTTCTTGGCACTGCAGGAAAAGTGAATGATCAAGATATAAATTCAGATTTAATCAAACAAGCTGAAGTAACATTTCTTGAAGGATATTTGTGGGATGAAGGAGAACCAAAAAAAGCTTTTAATAAAGCAATAAATAGCGCCAATAAAGTAGCTATGTCTTTATCAGATCTATTTTGTGTTGAAAGACACAAAATTCAATTTTTAGAACTAGTTAAAAATAAACTTGATATTATTTTTGCCAATGAACAAGAGATATTGTCATTAATTCAAAGTAAATCTTTTGATGATGCAATAACCTTTGGTAAGAATATAAATAAAAATATTATTATTACACGTGGTGAAAAAGGAGCGGTAGCAATACATAAGGGAGAAGCCATAGAATGTGTTGCAAAAAAAAATCTTGATATAGCTGATCTTACTGGTGCTGGAGATTTATTTGCTGCTGGGTATTTACATGGTGTTATAAACAATATGAGTATTAAGGAAAGTTTGAACAAAGGGACTGAATTATCAGCTAAAATTATCCAAAAAATTGGTGCACGAATTTAATTTTAATTAATTATTAAAAATATTATATTTAATTATGAGTGATAGAGAAATTTTCAAATTTTTTCCAGAACCTGTTTTTAAGTACAAATTTGACAAATTTGAAGAATTTAATAAAGAATTAACAGATTATATCTATAAGCTTCAATCGGAAGATAACGAAGGTTTAAGTAAATCTAACCGCGGAGGTTGGCATTCTAAAAACTTTAAATTAAACGATAAAAATTCCATTCAATTCAAATTTGCCTTAGAACTTCAAAAATATATCTTAGATGTTTTTCAAAATTATGGTTGGAAAACAGAGCAAAAAAAAATTCAGATTAAAGAAATGTGGGCTATAATTAATAAAAAAAACGACTTTAACGTTATTCATACTCATCCAAATTGCTACCTTAGTTCTGCGTATTATGTGAGAGCCCCCAAAAATTGTGGAAAATTTTTATTAGAAAACCCTAATCAAGCACAAAGACACTATTTTCCTCAAATAGCAAATAAAAATGAACTTAATATGCCTATTGCAGGATTTGACGTAAGTGAAGGTGACTTGCTACTTTTCCCTGGGTACTTGCCTCATAAAGTTGCAAAAAATGAGTCTGACGAAGACAGAATAGTAATAAGTTTTAATGTAAACACAGAATAAGTATTTATGTTTATTTTTAGAATTAAAAAATATTTACTTTAATATTTTTTTTCTGACATAGCTACCCTTGCCCTTCTTAGGCTTTACAATTTTTGGTTTAAATTTTTTTGAATATAAATCTTTTATTAATGGATTTTTTTTATTTAATTTTATAACCATTTCTCTCACTTAAAATAAAATTTTCATCACTGAATTCTTTTAAAAATTTTTTTCTTAATCTATAAATATGAGTTTCTACAGTATGTGTTTCTAGATCAGATTGATAACCCCATACTTGTTTTTGAAGTTCTTTTATACTAATTATTTTATCCGATTTTGATAAATATATAATAGTATCTATTTCCTTTTCAGTTAATTTTAATTTTTTGTTTTTACTAGAAATGTATCTTGCATTTAAGTCGATAACATAATTTTTAATATTATATTTTGACTGGTTATTAAATTGCTGTTTTAAAAATTCAATATTCATTTGTTCAATTAATTTGTTTATTCTAATTGGCAATTTTTCAATAATTATTTGATTATCTAAACCTAAGATTTTTTTCTTTGTAGCTATCAAATATTTATTTTTAACCTTAATTTCATCTTTTAAGATTTTTTCATTTTTTACTTCAGTGATATTAAAGTTTAAATTTTCATCTAATTCTTTAAATATTTGGTACAAAGTATTAAATTGATAAACTATTAAATTTTGAATAATCATAAAATATTAAGATATGATAATTTACTTAGAAAATAAACATACTCTTCGAGTTGATGAATTTAAATTTAAATGTTGTGTTGGTAAAATGGGTTTAACAGTAAGGAAAAAAGAAGGTGACAAGAAAACACCAAGGGGTATTTTTGAAATAGGTAACTTGTATTTTAGAAAAGATAGAACACAAAAACCAAATACTAAACTTAAGTGTGTTGAAATTAAAAAAAATATGGGTTGGTGTGATGACGTTAATTATCAACAGAAATATAATAATTTAGTAAAAATACCCATTAAAGCGAAACATGAAAAACTATATCGATCAGATTATAAATATGATTTACTGGTACCCGTAAAATACAATTATAAAAATAAAGTCGTTGGTCGTGGGAGCTGTATTTTTATTCATCTTACTAATGATTATAAACCCACAGTTGGTTGCATTGCATTGAGGAAAAAAGATTTTTTAATTATGCTCAAGTTAATAAGTAAAAATACAAAGATAAAAATAATTTAAGAACGCTGTCCAAAAATACTTGAACCTATTCTTAAATACGTCGCACTGTGTTTGACTGCATCAATGTAATCTGAAGACATTCCCATGCTTAGGTGAGGGAAATTAAAAGATTTATTAATTTCATTCATTTTTTTAAAAAAAATCAATGGATTAATATTTACTGGAGGTATACACATTAAGCCTACTACATCTAAATGAAGTTCTTTACTATATGAAATAAGTTTATTTAACTCACTTATACTTATCCCTGATTTTTGATCTTCGTCTCCAATGTTTACTTGAATAAAAATTTTGATATTTCTTTTGACTTTAATTTGTTCATCAGCAATTTTTTTTGCAAGTTTTTCGCTATCAACTGAATGAATAAAATCGAATAATTTAACAGCAAATTTAACCTTATTAGTCTGTAACTTTCCAATCATATGAATTTGAATATTTGGTTTTTTTTCTTTTATTGGGCTCCATTTATCAACAGCCTCTTGAACTTTATTTTCGCCAAAATTTAGATGACCATGTTCTATTAAAGGCAAAATTTTATCAATTTTAAAAGTCTTGGATACAGCTATAATATTTGGTAAATTTGATTTATTTAAATCATCTAAATTTGATTTTATTTTATTTTCAATATTAATTAAATTTTGAACTGTTTTATGCATTTTTATTCTCAAACAAAATATTACTTTATTGACAAATATGATACACAAAATATTGACAAAGTAGATAGACACACTGTTGTTATATTTAGAAATTATCTGTTAAAAAAAGTGGACAAAACTCTTTTGTTAAAATTGAAAAAATATTGTTCCAAAAAAAAAATCAAATTTTATTTATCAAATAATATTAAATTAGCTATTGAGCTTAATTTAGATGGAGCTTATATCCCATCATTTAATAGAGATTTCAGCCATTTAAACTATGATTTAAAGAAAAAATTTGAACTAATTGGCTCTGCACACAACATAAAAGAAATTAAAATGAAAGAAATACAAAAAGTTAAAAAAATTTTTCTCTCATCTCTATTTAAAAAAAATAAAAATTATTTAGGTCTTAATAAATTTAAATTATTATCTGCAAGAACAAAAATTACAGTTGTTGCTTTAGGAGGGATATCAAAAAAAAATTTAATTAAACTTCGACTATTAGATTATCCAGAATTTGCAGGAATTTCTTATTTTAAATAAAAAAAAAGGCCCCTAAAAAGGGGCCCTTTTAAATTTAAATCCAACTAAATTAGAATGCAAATGATGCGCCTAATGCCCATCTTTCGTTATCCATAGTTGTTGTAGTTGTACCATCTCTGTCATCAGCAGTACCCATTGATGCAGATATAGTCATACCACCAGTTGTGTAAGATGCAGAAATTTCATCATACTCAGCTTCTAACGTTCCTGTTTGAACTGTTTCGCTTGCGTAACTTACTGAAAGATCATCAGATACTGTGTAAGTGATTTTGTAACCATCTACATCATCATCACTTGAAGTTCCTGTAGTATCATAGTCGTAATTACTTGCTGCAACAGTTACTGAACCAATTGCGTATGAAGCTTTCATTACAGTTCCTTCACCAGTGTTGCCTACAGTATTGTCATCGCCAGTAGCGTAACTTACTGATAAACCTTCAACACCTGAGTAAGTCGCACCATAACCTACTGCTGAATCAGTTGCGCTTCCAGCTGGTAAGTACGAAACGTTTAATGATAAATCATCCATAAGTGATGGAAGAGTGTACATCATCATATTATCACCAGTACCTACACCTGTTGGCTCTAAACCATCCTCAGCATCGTAGTTATCCCAAAGATCACCAGCAGCAGTCTTATCTAATGCTGAAGTAGAAGAGTCTCCACCCTCACCAGAGAACTTTAGAGATCCAAATCCATCTGAACTTACAGTTACAGAGTGACTGTCGAATGGAACACCAGAGTTGTAGCTTCCAGCAGTTGACTGATCGTCGGCTGCTTTGTCGTCATTTTGGTCAAGTATAAATGAAAGAGAAACGTTTAAACCGTTATCTAGTTCACCTGAGCCACTAAAAGTTAACTGGTTACCCATTGAAAATGTTTTACCAGTATCAGCAGCACCACCATTTGTATGTTCAACATTAATGCTTGCAGAACCTGCTACAGACATTTCTCCAGCAAATGCTGATGTCGCAACAAGTGAACCTGCTAAAGCAGTTAAACCTATTTTTTTAATGTTCATATTAATTACTCCTTTAATTTAATGTTAATTATTAATAATAAACGCTACTTACTTATCTTTAAAAGTAACTGATCTCACAAGATTTGCTGTTTTTTGTCAAAATATCACTAAAGTGTTGTATTTTTACATCAGTTTGAGCTCAATTTCTCTGATATTTTTAGATATTTTTTAAATATGCTGTATATACCATAATTTAAATTAATCCATATGAACTTCTTAAAAGCAAATAAAATAATACTTATTTTAGTTTTAGCCTTACTTTTAAATGGATGTAATGGAAAATTTCCTGGTGCAGATGCAAGGAAATTTCCTGCCAATCCAGAAGAGAGAGTGCAAAAAAATTTAGAAGAAGGAAGAGGTTTCCGATTAAAAGATGCGATTGCGATGACGGAAAAAGGTGGTGTATTTGATTTTGCAAGTTCAAATGAATTGTGGAGAGCATCTCTAGATGCAATTGATTTTATACCCTTAGCTTCAGCTAATTATAGTGGGGGAATAATTATTACAGACTGGTATTCAAATAATGTTAATTCAAATGAGAGTATTAAAATCACCATAAGATTTTTAACGAATGAAATCAGATCAGATGCTATCGATATTAAAATTTATAATAAGACTTGTTCTAATAATTTGTTAAACTGTCAGATTAATGAAACAAAAGGAATACTTGCTGCAGAATTAAGAAAAAAAATTCTGAAAAATGCTTCGCTTTTAAAAAAAGAAAAAGAGGAAAAAGATAAAAAAAAATAAAATTTCTTTAAAAATAAAAAAAATTATCTAATTTAAATTGTGGAACGTTATAACTTTAAAATAATAGAAGAAAACTGGCAAAACTATTGGGACAAGGAAAAAACTTTCTCAACTAAAATTGATATAAATAAAAAAAAATTCTATTGCTTAGAAATGTTTCCATACCCATCTGGAAAGATTCACATGGGACATGTTAGAAATTACACCATTGGAGATGTTTTGGCCAGATATAAGTCTTTACAAGGCTACAATGTTTTACACCCAATGGGTTGGGACTCATTTGGAATGCCAGCAGAAAATGCGGCTAGACAAAATAATCTAGACCCTAAGTCATGGACTGAGTCTAATATTTTAACCATGAAAAATCAGTTAAAAAAGTTAGGACTATCGATTGACTGGGATAGAGAGATATCTACATGTTCACCAGATTATTATAAACATCAACAAGAACTATTCCTAGAATTATATGATAAAGATCTTGTTTATCGGAAAGAAGAGTATGTTAATTGGGATCCAATAGATCAAACAGTTTTAGCAAATGAACAAGTAATTGATGGAAAAGGATGGAGATCTGGAGCTACAGTTGAGAGAAAAAAATTAAATCAATGGTTTTTTAATATTAAAAAATTTTCTGAGGAGTTACTTAAAAATTTAGAAGATTTAAACGAATGGCCTAATAAGGTCAAAGTAATGCAAAAAAATTGGATAGGAAAATCATTTGGATGTGAAGTAAATTTTAAAATTGAAAATTCAGAACAAACAAAGGAAATAAAATGTTTTACCACAAGACCTGATACACTATTTGGATCTTCATTTTTAGCTTTATCAATAGATCATCCTGTTTCAAAGTTTTATTTAAATGATGAAAAATTTGTTAAATTTAAAAAAAAATGTGCTGAGACAGGTACAACAGAGGAGTCCATTGCTAACGCGGAAAAAATTGGTTTTAAAACAAACCTTATAGCTATCAATCCTCTTGATGATAACATAAAATTACCAGTCTATTTTGCAAATTTTGTTTTAATGGACTATGGGTTAGGTGCTGTATTTGGTTGCCCCGCTCACGACCAAAGAGATTTAGATTTTGCCACTAAATATAAATTAAAAATTAAAACAGTTGTAACTCCAGAAAAAGATAATTTTAATTTCAAAGTTAAAGAGGATGCTTATACTGGGCCGGGTTATATGTTTAATTCATCCTTTTTAGATGGATTAAAATGTCCTGACGAGTCAATTCTAAGTGCAATAAATTATTTGGAAGAAAAAAAGCTAGGTCACAAAAAAATAAATTTTAGGTTGAAAGATTGGGGTATATCAAGACAAAGATATTGGGGTTGCCCAATACCAATTATATATGATGAAAACAACAAACCTCATAAAGTTCCAAAAGAAATGCTACCTGTTAAATTGCCAAATATAAAAAAACTTGAGCTTTCAGGTAACCCTCTTGATAAATCGATTAGTTGGAAAAATATAACTTTAGATGGAAAAAATTTTACTAGAGAAACTGACACTCTTGATACCTTTGTTGACTCTTCCTGGTATTTTTTAAGATTCTGTTCACCTAAAAATCACGATTACGGTTTTAGTTTAGAAGATGTAAATTATTGGATGCCAGTAGACCAATACATTGGAGGAGTAGAACATGCCATTTTACATTTATTATATTCTCGATTTTTTATGCAAGCAATTTCTTATAAAAATGATCAATTTAATATAACAGAACCATTTAAAGGTTTATTTACTCAAGGCATGGTCTGTCACGAGACCTACAAAGATCAAAAAAACAATTGGGTTAATCCAGATGATGTTTTTATTAAAGATGGTGAAAAATTTCTCAAAAATGAATCTAATCAAAAGGTCATAATCGGAGCATCTGAATCAATGTCTAAATCAAAAAAAAATACCATAGACCCAGAAAAAATTATTGAATTTTATGGTGCTGATTCAGTAAGACTGTTCATTTTATCAGATAGTCCACCAGAGAAAGATATTCAATGGTCAGATGAAGGGATTGTTTCTTCTTTTAAGTTTTTACAAAAATTATGGGTTTTAAATACAAAAATACTTGAAGAAATAAATAAGAATCACAAAGAAGACCATGACGAGGGTTTAAAGAAATTCACCCATAAATTCATAAAAAAAGTTACGGATAGTCTTAATAATTTTAGTTACAATGTTGTGATAGCAAATCTTCACGAAATGCAATCATTTCTTATAAAAGAGATAGAGAAAGGTTATAAACTCTCAACCTTAAATGAAAATTACAGTAAAATTTTAATCACTATGCAACCTATAATTCCACATTTTGCTTCTGAATGTCTAAAAATACTTAAAATAGAAAATAGTAAATGGCCAGAATTTGATAGCAAAATAATTGAAGAAAATGAAACTAATTTTGTAATTCAAATTAATGGGAAAAAAAGAGGTATAATAAATAAGTCCAAAAATATATCAGAGAATGATTTATTAAATTTGGTTAAAAATGATAACAAAATAAATAAATATTTAGATAACAAAAAAATAAAAAAAACAATATTTGTTCCCAAAAAATTAATAAATATAATAATTCAAGATGATTAAAGTTAAAACTATATTTTTTTTATTACTAATAGGTTTATTTTTAAACAATTGTGGATACACACCACAATATTCAAAAAAAAATTATGAGAATTTCTCATTAGAAATAACAAGTTTATCAGGAGATAGGGATTTTAATAACTATCTAGAAGCAAAATTAAATCCATACTTTAATAAGGAAAAGTCAGATATTAAAAATTTTAAAATCAATATAAATTCTATATATGAAAAAAATATTACCTCAAAAGACAGCTCTGGGATAGCAACTGAATATGAATTAAAAGTTACTGTAAATAGTCAAATTAATTTAGATAAAAACACAAAAGAGGTGAAAATAGTTGAAAAGTTTTACATGAAAAAAATGGGCGATTCTTTTGAAGAAAGTAATTATGAAAGGACTATAAAAGATAATTTCTCGAGTATGATTAAAGAAAAATTAATGTTTTATTTGTTGGAGATGCAATGATTATAAAATCTTTTGAACTACAAAAAATTAATCTGATAAAATATAATTTTTTATTATTTTATGGAAAGAATGAGGGACTAAAAACTGAAGCAATAAATAAATTAAGCTCAAATCAAAATCAAAATTATGATGAAGATGAAATCTTAAAAAATAAAGACAGCTTCATAGAAAATTTATTATCAAAATCTTTTTTTGATAATCAAAAAATTATAGTAATTAAAAGAGCTACAGATAAATTGGTTAATATAATTAGTGAAATTAGTGAGAAAGATTTAAGTGACACAGTAATCATAATTTGCTCTGGTAACTTAGAAAAGCGATCGAAATTAAGATTGATGTTTGAAAAGGAAAAAAAATATATCTGCACAGCATTTTACCCAGATAATGAGCAAACCTTATTCAAATTCTCATACAATTTCTTAAAAGAACGGAATATACCATTATCATCCTCAAATATTAATCTTATCATAAATAAAAGTAACGGAGACAGGCAAAACCTAATAAACGAACTAAATAAAATTGAAAGTTTTTGTAATTATGGAAAAAAAATTAATTTAACTGAACTGGAAAAATTAATAAATTTAACTGAAAATCATAGTATATCTGAGCTTTTTGATAATTGCTTGTTGAAAAATGAAGAAAAAGTAATGAATATTTTAAATGATAACTCTTTTAATAATGAAGATGCAATTTTAATTATTAGAACATTTTTGAATAAGTCAAAAAAATTATTTGATCTATCTATTAAATTTATGAGCAGTGAAAATCTTGAACTCACTATATCATCAGCGAAACCGCCTATTTTCTGGAAAGATAAAGAAATTACAAAAAAACATATAGTAACTTGGAAGCCAGAGAGTATAAAAAAATTAATTTATAAATTAAACGAACTTGAGTTATTAGCTAAGAAAAATTTAAATTTATCCATTAGTCTAATAACAGATTTCATTTTAAATGAGACGACCAAAACTAATAATTAGATTTAATTATATCAATAATTTTATTTAGTTGATCTAAACTTTTATACTCAAAAATTATTTTTCCTTTATTATTTTTTTTATTCTTTATCTCTACATTAAGTCCTAATTTATTAATGATAGACATTTCAAGATGCATTATATTAGTATCTTTTATATTATTTGGTTTTTGCTTCTTATTTTTAAATAATTTTACAAAATTTTCAGCTTGTCTAACTGATAGTTTATTTTCGATTATTTTGCTGGCTGCAAAAGTAGCATTTTCTAGCCCAACTAAAATTTTTGCGTGGCCAGCTGATAATTTTTGGTTTTCGATTAATTTTATTACCTTATCTGGAAGAGATAAAAGTCTAAGTGCATTAGCAATATAACTACGACTTTTACCTATAAATTTTGAAACCTTTTCTTGATCATAAGAAAATTCATCTATTAATTTTCTGTATCCTTGTGCTTCCTCTAATGGGTTTAAATCATTTCTTTGTACATTTTCAACAATTGCAAATTCTAACGACTTTAAATCATCTGCCTCGGTTATAACCACCGGCACGTCATGAAGTCCTACTTTTTGAGCCGCAAGCCACCTTCTCTCTCCGGCAATTATTTCAAACTTTGATTGACCATCATTTAATTTTCGAACAATAATTGGTTGCAAAATTCCTCTCTCTTTAATTGAATTTGCAAGTTCATTTAATTTTTCCTCATCAAATATTTTTCTAGGTTGATATTTATTTGGTACAAG
>TARA_B100001057_G_C22870191_1_pt1 | contig 10776 bp, 10 predicted proteins | sample TARA_B100001057 | Tara Oceans TARA_B100001057 (sample SAMEA2621839) | marine metagenome | biome: marine biome (ENVO:00000447); feature: surface water layer (ENVO:00002042); material: "saline water (ENVO:00002010), including plankton (ENVO:xxxxxxxx)" | depth 5 m | reverse complement strand
GCATGTTTATTAATATCTTGGCTCACTATTGGTGGCAAATTAATTATTTCTAGTGCTTGATCCCTAGTAATTTCTTTATTTCTAATCAAGCACGACAAGTGTAAAATTCTTTTATCTATTTTAAATTTTTTTGGCAAAATATAACCCTGGAAAAACATTGTAAAAAAAGACTCATGGTGCTTGCCTCCATAATTCTCCCAACTAAACTCTTTTTGCAAAATATCTTTAGCTTCTGATGAATTATAATTTATAAAATCCAAAACATTAATTACATCTATTTTTTTTTTTATTTTTTCATAATAAAACTTTTTGAAAGGATACATTTTTGGGAATGTTTTTAATTTATGCTGTCCAAAATTTTTATGTATTTTTTTAATATGATTAAAATCATCTTTTCTCCATCCCCAACTATTTATTGTACTATGCTCTGTAGCAAAATTTACTCCTGATAAAATAAATTTTATTTTTTCTTTAACCGCAAAATCAATAATATAAGCAAATATGGCATGGTCTGTAATTAATTCAATATCAGGTACTCCTGCTTTTAAAAAACTAATCTGCAAATCTTTAAATTCCTCCCAATCTAGAATTAGGGTTTTGTAATCAAAGTTTGTTTTATCCAATATTTTACTAATATTGTGATTTGAAATTTTTGAATTCCAACCATTATCCATGTGTATAATTATTGGTTTTAATCCCAATTTCCAAGCTTGATAAACCACAAAACTGGAGTCTATACCCCCGCTCAATCCTATAACACAATCATATTTACTATGATTTTTACCACTAATAATTTTTTTTTTAATATTAGATAAATTCTGACTCATCTCATTTTGTGTAAAATTTATGTATAGATTTTTTTGCTTTTCCCATTCATTACAAAAATTACAAATATTTGCTTTTGTCATTTTAAATTCACTTACAGAATCATTCATGACACAAACTGGACAACTAATCATAAAGATCTTCTTTTTCTTTTAAAGAAGGATAATTTAAAACTATTCCTCCACCTGGTTTCTTCATAATAAATAATGTTGAACTTGCAAAAGCACTAACTCTAGTTTTAAGAACACTTTTAATATCTGAATAATTTTTAGCACCACCTTTGTATATAATTGGAACTTTAAAAATATTTCCTAAATGTTCCAATATTTCTAAATTTGAACCTGACATTGAACCATCTAGGCTCACGTTTGTTATGCAGATTTCTCCTACACCTATTTCTATTAATGATTTTAAATAATTCTGCAAATTTATTTTTACTTTTTCATTATTAACATAATTATATAAATAAAAATTATTTTCATAATTAATAATATCTACAGAAGCAATTACGCTCTGAGAGCCTATTGTTTTTATACATCGCTTACTTAGATCAAGACTCTTTAAGTTTTTATTATTTATAATAATTTTTTCAAAACCAGCTTCTATAATTTGCTCTGCTTCTTGAACAGATGATATACCACCACCATAACTCATTGGAAAAAAAGCTTCTCCAGAAATAATTTTTAAGTAGTTTATATCCACCTTAGAGCCTATATTTGTTTTATTTACATCTAGAAGTATCATTTCATCAACTTCATAGTCATTAAAAATATTAATTACATTTATTGGATCTCCGATATATATTTCTTTTTCTCTGTCAAACCTTGTTATATGGATTAAGTTTCTATCTTTTAATAGTAAAACTGGAATTATTCTTTTAATTAACATTAACAATATTATTTAATAAAAAATTAATTAAATTAATTCCGTTTTTATGACTTTTTTCTGGATGAAATTGTATACCTATTATATTTTTATTTTGAACAATTGTAGGAAATTCAATCAAATGATTAGAGGTTGATATTATATACTTATTACTACATTCTACATAATAATTATGTGCAAAATAAAATTTTTTCTTATCAAAATCCTTAAATTTTTTTGTAGTAATTTCGTTCCAACCCATGTGTAGACCAGCTTGCTCATCTGTACTCAAAAATTTTTTTACATTACCGGGAAGTAATCCCAAACCATGAAGTTTGCCTTCTTCGCTATTATCAAATAAAATTTGCATGCCAACACAAATACCTATTAAGTAAGTGTTGTCTAAATTACTCAAGTTTTTTAGCTGTTCGATTAAATTTATTTTTTTTAAATTTTCAATTACTTTATCAAAAGAACCTATGCCAGGTAAAAAAACTAAATCAAAATCATTCAAAATATCCTTATCTTCATAAATTTTGGCTTCAAATCCACAGTGAAAAAGAATATTTTTCAATGATAAAATATTTCCACCTGCATTTATAATTAATATTTTCATAAAACTATAATTTTACTTAAACTGAACTTTATGAAAGGCTGGTTCTCTAAATAAAAAATCTCTTAATAACAAAAAGGGAACGATCAAAGCAATAACAATAAAAATTAAATATCTTTTACTTATAAAAATTTTTTTTAGATAAAGAAAATATACATTTAATCTACGGACAAAATATGCAAAATATTTAAAATATTTATCTGTGCTTGACCTTGGATAAAACTTTTCACCATAATCATGGTTTATCCATTTATACTTTTTGTCATTTAAAAACAATATTTTACCAAATAATATAAGATTGAATTGAAAAACATAACACCAATTTGAAAGAGATTTTTTGTTAGGCCACCAATATCCCTCAAAAGAACACTTTTTTAAAAAACTTAATTTATGCAAACCATAAAAGAATGCATCATCTGAATTACAACAGTAAAATAAAACTCTTTTAAAAACTGAGTCACTATCAAAATATTTTGGTTGTATTAATTTTTTTTGTAAATTCTCATTTAAAAGCAACCAATGTGGTACAATAGAAGTTGCTTTTTCGTCTCTACTAAGAATATCATACAAGTTCTTTATTGTATCAATATCAATTTCATCATCATCGGCCAACCACATAAAATATTCTGTTGAACAGTTGTCTCTTAAAAAGAAAAAATTATTCAAGCTTCCAATATTTTCCTTATGATAAAAAAATTTAATTTTATTTGATGAAAAACTTTTTTCTATATCTTTGTATTCTCTATATTTCTCGTCTATACCGTCAACTGAAACCATTATATTAATATCTAAACTTTCAAAGTTTTTTAAACTATTTAAAGCCCTTATTAACAGACTAGGTCTTTTATAAGTGGGTATTCCAACTGTTATCTTGCCATTCATATAATTATCAGATTATTAATCTAAAAATATTTTAAATTATAAAAAAATTTTTTGTTTTTCAAAATTAACATGATATTAAATTGTATAGCAATATTAAAATGTTAAAAGTAATAAATTTTTTTAAATCAAGATCAGTTTATATAATTAAATATATATTAAAACCATTTTTATATTTACACCACTACAGTTCGAAAAAATTAAATTATGACTGGGAAACTTCTAATTCAAATAATGAAAGAATTAATATTTTAAATAGAATTTCAAAAAAAATATCTGCAAAAAGATATCTTGAAATTGGATGTGATACTGATGTTGTTTTTAATAATGTTAATTGTGATCACAAAGTAGGTGTAGATCCATTGAAAGGAGGTACTATTAGAGATACTAGTGACAATTTTTTTGAAAATAATCAGGAAAAATTTGATTTAATTTTCATAGATGGTTTACATACCTTTGATCAAATTTTGAAAGATTTTCATAACTCATTTAAATTTCTAAATAATGGTGGATATATTGTTATGCATGATTTAATACCAAGAAATTGGCTAGAGGAGCATATACCTAGAATAAGCAATAATTGGTGTGGAGATGTATGGAAAATTTCATTTTTATTAAATAATATAAAGCATCACGACTATAGCTTAATTTTAACAGATTTTGGATTGGGAGTTTTTAGGAAAAATCATAATGATTTATCAATAAACACAATAAATATTCAAAATAAAAATTTTAATTTCTTGTATGAAAATTTTTCAAAATTAAATTTAATAAAAAAAGAAAATTTTTTAAATAATTAATTAACTTTTTTAAATTTTTTAATTACATAGCCTATTAATTGTTTTGCAATAAATGGCAATAAAATAATTTTATATCTTATATTTCGTATAATTAAATGAATGGTCATCAGTGAAAGAATATTCTTTTTTTAGTTTATTTAAAAAATTTTGTTTTTTTTGAGAATACCACCACGTATTAATATCTATATCTTTAAAATATGAATAAAATTCCTCTATATTTCTAAATAAAAATTTATTTTTTTTTAAATCTTTAACGAAAGAAAGCCCAAGTTTTGAAAAAAAATGATCTTCATTTTTAATAATAACAACAAAAGGTTTATTTATTTGCAATAACTCAAATATCATTGTTGATAAATAATTGAAAATTATTATCTCAGAACTCAACACTTTACCAAAATTAGTTGTAATATGAGATTTTTTTATTTTACATATTTTCAATATTTCATTTTCAGATATATAATTACTTTTTTCTCTATCATAATGTAATTTTAATAAAAAATTTTTTTCTTTTATTTTTTTTAAAAATTTTATTATTTCAATCAGATTTTCTATTGGTAGATTGGTCTTAAAAAACTGAATTTTAAATTTTCTAATTGGTTCAAAAATTAAACAGTATTTATATTTTTTTATCGAAGTTTTAGCTGTCATATTCTTAAATCTTATTAATCTAGTGGAAGGGAAAAAAATTTCTTTTTTAGAACCTTTTCTCTTTCCCCAAACTAAAATTTTTTTTGAAATTCTGTTTTCCACTAAATCATGAAGATTTTTTTGATACAATCTAGTATTTCCACCATGTTGTAAGATAAGCAAATTTCTTTTTTTTGATAAAGAGCAATTAATCTTAAAAAAATCATCATTAATATAAGAACTATCTGTTAAAAAAAAACTAGATCTTGGAAAGTTTAATACTGCATAATTTCTAATTATAGAAAAATTCTCTAAATATGTTGATGGCATTGTTTGCATGAGAAACGAAACAAAATTTTTTTCCATATTATTAAAATTCTCAAAGTTTAGAAAAAAAAATTTTCTTTCGATTGCTTTTTTAGTTTTTGTAAAACTTTCGAAATTATTTTTTGAATAAAATGGTAAAAATTTAAGTGAATTACGTAAAATTATTTTGATCACATCAATTTTATTTATTTTAAGATTATTGAAAATTATACTTTTTTCACTACAAATTTTTTTAGTAATTAAATTTAAAAAATTTTTAAAAAATGATTTTTTTTTAATTTCTAGAATTTTTTTATATTTGAGATTTAATTTAGGGCTATTTACAGTAAAAAAATGTTTGATAAAAAATTCATAATTTGAAATTGAATTATAAAAATCATCAAAATCAAATGGAATAGTGTAAGATAAGTCATTATCTTTGATATTTTTTTTATTACTCAATTTGATTTTTTTATTTAGATGAAATGAATTATAAAAAAAAAAAATATTTGATATTTTAAAAAGCCAAGGACCAATTATTATTTCCCAATCCTTAGTGCTGTAATTTAAATTGTGATATCTATTTAACAAAATTGTTAAATTTTTAAGTGTTCTTGTATAATTTAAAAAAAAGTTTTTTTTGTGTTTTCTATAAAGTGCTGTTTTATTTTTTTTTAAATATTCATGAAAAATCAAATAATTATTTTTTTTCGTTATGTTCATTCTAATTATTGATTAATAATTTTTAATTTTTCCATCTACCTCTATAATTGTTATAAACATCTTCTTCTATATCCTGTAAACAATAATTTTCTTCTTTAGTCTTGTTCATGATTTTTAGTTTTTTTTCAAATTCACAAATAATTTTTAATTGACTTGGTAATATAGCAAATTTGTTGTCCCTTCCTTCTAATGAATTATCTATGGTAAAATGTTTTTCAACTACAGTCGCTCCATGTGCTAGAGCATAAATAGCATCCTCTATACCTTCTGCATGTCCCGAATAACCCACATTACTAAATTGTTTTTTTATATAATGAAACTTTTCAAAATTAATATTTTCGTAATTGAGAGGATATGAGCTTACACAATGCAACAATGTCAGATTTTTATAATTTTTTAAGTTAATTAAATTATCTAATTCATTTTTTTTCAATGCACCTGTAGAAACTATAACATTCTCAAAATCATTTAAACTTCTTTTAATTAGTTCAATGTCATAAGCTTCAACTGAGGGAATTTTAATAAATTTTTTAGACACGCTTTTCAATATTTTATAGCCATCATCATCAAAAATAGAGGCAAAACAGGTTAAATTTTTTTCACTACAGTAATTGTATAACTCCATGTATCTATCTTTATCTAAATAAGCTTTATTATATATCTCTCTACGGCCATCATTATCCCAGGGACCTTTAATCAAGCTTTTGGGATTCCATATTTGAAATTTAATGTGCTTACAGCCAGCTTCACTGGCGCAATCAATCATTTCTTTTGCTAGTTCTAAATTTCCTAAAAAGTTCCAACCAATTTCAGCTATAATCATATTACAATTTATTTATAAATATTAAAATGAACTATTTATTCTAAACTTAAAATTTTTATTTACAATATTTGTATTTGAAAAATTTCTTCATAATTTTAGATTATCGCTGTGCCCATAATGTAACTAGACTTAAAATAATTTAAGTTTATTGCTGAAAACAAATGTTTATTTAAACTTTGAGCTATCTGAACTAAATAAACAATATCAATCAAAAAATTATCTAAAAAATTATTTTTTTTTTATTATTAAGAATGAAGGGCTAAGAATTGTATTTAATCCATTTGTTATTTGGTAACCACCTGATTTAAGAGGTACGGTCCAAACATTCATATCTGATGCATTTTTCTTTTTTAGAATTTTTGTATCCATAATTGGATATTTGAAATAAATTTTACTTACATCATTTCTATTTGACAGAATTTTTCTAATCCATTTCTCTGAATGTAAATTAAAATCACATCTCCATAACTCTTTATTATTTTTATTATTTACTTTTTTATCGTCTTTAAATTTAATTTGAGCAGATACATCATAAGGGTTAAATCTACCATCTATTAATAAAATTCCACCTTTATTGACCATATTTAACATTTTATTCAATATTAATTTTGGATTTGGAAATATACTAAACGTACCTAAACAAGTGACTATATCTGATTTATATTTGTTGCTAGTTATTTTAAATATATCTTCACAAATAAAACTGGTATTTTTGAAATCTTTATTAAGTTTTTTTGCAACTTTTACAAATTCATTTGTTACATCTATGCCTAAAAAATTAACATTTTTCCATTTGTTTGCTAAAAAAAAGATAAACTCTCCGTTACCTGTGCCAATGTCAATCCAGCTACTAGGTTTTTTAAATTTTTTTCTTATATATAAATTTGCTTTTCTAAATACAAACTTTGGATTTTTTAAACGTGCTTTGTTAATTTTTGAATATATAGATGTTTTAGGTAAAGAAGTGTAGCTTTGGTTTTTGTTAAATATATATCCACTTTTCATAAAATTTAAACTTAAATAACATAAAAATCATAAAAAACAATTAAATATCTTTTATGATCATTTTAGTTCTACTTTACAGATATAGTTTCTTTAGCCTAGATTTATCTATTTGATTAATGACGCAAAATTTGTAATCAATAGGTACAGGGATCTAATCTGATCGTAGGTACCACAAACAAAGTACCAACGTTAACAAACTCTGACTAATTAATTATATTTTCTAATTCAAATAATATTCTATAAACTGCATGATTAGAGTATACCTAATTTTCTCGCCAGGATTTTGATATAGATGTGTTTTGTGTTTGATTTTGATACTTAAAAAGTATATTTCTGTTGATTTTAAAGATTTTAATGTATCGTCTTACAATGAGTAAATTAAAAATATACAATCAACTATTTATTAAAACACTGGGAATAAAAGAAACAAAATTAAAAAAACTAAAATACCAAGGGGTAAAATCTTGGGATAGTGTAGGTCACATGAATCTAATATCAGTGTTAGAAAAAAAATTTAAAATTGAGATGGATATTGACGACATAGTTGATTTTTCTAGCTACGAAAAAGGAAAAAAAATCTTAAAAAAATATAAGATTTTAATCTAATGAAAAAAAAAAACCTTTCAGATAAATATGATATAAATTATATAAGGTCTTCGCAAAGAAATAGATATCCCTTATTGTTTATAGATAAAATACTCGAAATAGAACCTGGCAAACATGCAAAAGCTCTTAAAAATTTTTCATATAATGAATGGTTTTTTCCTGCTCATTTTGAAGACGAACCAAATGTGCCAGGATTTATTCAGTTAGAAGTTTTGGTTCAAACATTTATTATGACATTTTTATCAATAAAAAAGTTTCGTAATATGAAAACTAATTTTTTCGACGCAAATAATGCAAAATTTAGAAGAAAAATTATTCCAGGTGAAACTTTAGAAGTTAAAGCAGTTTTAAACGACTTTAAAAGAGGATTGGCGAAAGGGTATGCCGAAGGTTTTGTTGATAAAGAATTTGCCTGTTCAGCTGAGTTTGTGATTACTGTTCCAGATATATTTGATAAATTTATACCAAAAAGATAAAACTTATAGATGCGCGTAGCTGATTTTATAGTTCAATATCTAAAGAATAAGAACATAAAAACATTTTTTTCAGTCACTGGTAGGGGCACTTTGTTTTTAAATGACGCATTGGCCCGCGACAAAAACATTAAAAGTTTTTTTTTTCATCACGAGCAAAGCGCAGCTTTTGCAGCAATAACCACACCCAACGTAAATGGCAATATCAGCTGTTGTATGGTTTCTACCGGATGTGCTTCAACAAATACAATTACGGCTGTGCTATCAGCTTGGCAGGATAGCCAGCCAGTTATTTTTATATCAGGTCAAAATTTTTTAAATGAGACCACAACCTTTAAAAAAAAAAAGAATATAAGGACATATGGTCAACAAGAGGCAAATATAATTGAAATAATAAAACCTATTACCAAATATTCAAAAATGATAACAAGCCCTCAACAAATAAAGTATGAATTAGATAAAGCACTTTTTTTTGTGAATGATAAAATAAAAGGGCCTGTTTGGTTAGATATTCCATTAGATATACAAAATAGTAGAATTGAGGAGAGAAAAATTAAATCATTTTTTAAAAAAAAAGATGTAAAAAAATGTTCTAAAACAGATATTAATAAAGTTTTTCTTGATATAAAAAGATCTACTAGGCCTGTAGTTTTAATCGGAAGTGGAATAAAAAATAGCGGATGTTTAAATGCACTAAAAAATTTCTTAAAAAAATTTAAGATACCCCTTGTTTACACAAGTTCTGGAACTAGTATATTGGGATCAGATAATAGATTGTGTATTGGTTCTCTTGGAAGCCAGGGTTGTTCAAGAGAGGGGGCATTTACAGTTCAAAATAGCGATTTACTGATTGTATTAGGCTCAAGACTAAATTCACTTACAATAGGATTGGATGTAAAAAAATTTGCGAGACATGCAAAGAAAATAATTATTGATATTAATAAAGAGGAACATTCAAAAAACAAATTTAAAAACTCTAGATTAATTTTATCAGATCTCAAATTTTTTTTAGAATCGATAAACAAAAAAAAAATTAATATTAATCGGGAAAAATGGATTTCTACTTGCCTTAATTGGAAAAAAACTTTCCAAGATAAGAAGGATATAATAAGAACTTCTAAAAAAATTAATTTATATGATTTATCAGAAGTTTTTTCTAAAGTATTGTCCAAAGACTCTATATTCTTATGTGACTCAGGGTTTGTTGATGTAATTTTGCCTACGAATGTTCGTTTTAAAAAAAAACAAATTTGTATCCATCCTGCCTCTCAAGGATCAATGGGTTTTGCGTTGCCAGCAATAGTGGGCGCCTATAGTACAGGAAAACAAAATATAGTATCGGTGATAGGAGATGGATCTGTAATGATGAATTTGCAGGAATTTCAGACTATAAAACATTATAAAATTCCAGCTAAGATCTTTATAATTAACAACAAAGTTTATGGAATAATCAGAAGAAGACAAAAAGAACTATTTAGGGGAAGAACCATAGGAACTGATGATAGCAATGGAGTTAGTTGCCCAGATTTTAAAAAAGTAGCGAGCGCTTTTAATATAAAGTATCAATTAATTAAGCAAAAAAATAATCTGGAGAATAAAATCAATAAGGTTTTAAAAGAAAAAAAAACAATTATTTGTGAGATTATTACAGATGAAAATCAGGATTACATCGAGGTAGGATATACTAAAAATAAAAAGGGGAAAATAGTTAGGAGACCACTGGAGGATCAAAAACCGTTTTTAGATAGAAATTCCTTTCTTAAACAGATGATTATTAAACCTATTGATCAATAATTATGAAACAAAAAAGAATTATTAAACTTGGTGATAATCGTTTAATTGGAGACTCTTATAAGCCCTACATTGTAGCAGAGCTTAACACGAGCCACTTCGGAAATATCTCAATTGCAAAAAAAATGATTAAAAAAGCAAAGGAGTCAGGTTGTGATTGTGTAAAGCTTCAATCTTGGAAATCAGATACTTTATATTCAAAAGATTTTTTGTATAAAAACCCTATATCAAAAAAATTTTTTGACAAATATTCCTTAAATAATAATCAACTTAAAATATTGTCAACTTATGCAAAAAAAATTGGAATTTCTTTTTCATCAACACCATACTCCGAGGATGAAGTCAATTTTCTAGTAAAAGAATGTAATCCAGCATTTATAAAAGTTGCATCTATGGATTTAAATAATCATTTATTTTTAAAATTTATTGCTAAAAAAAAAA
>TARA_B100001057_G_scaffold497963_1_pt1 | contig 10777 bp, 5 predicted proteins | sample TARA_B100001057 | Tara Oceans TARA_B100001057 (sample SAMEA2621839) | marine metagenome | biome: marine biome (ENVO:00000447); feature: surface water layer (ENVO:00002042); material: "saline water (ENVO:00002010), including plankton (ENVO:xxxxxxxx)" | depth 5 m | reverse complement strand
ATTGGGTATTTACATGGCGATGCCATGTTCAAAGATCCAGAAAAAATACTTTATGCCGATACAATTTTCTACAACGATAGCATACAAAAAATCGAAGCGAAGAAAAACGTTCATTTTACCGAAGAAAAGAACAATATGCGTATTCAATCAAATTACCTTTTAAAAGATGAGTCGAAAGACGAGACCTTTGTCTCGGACTGTGTTTTGGCAGAGCTTATTCAAGAAGGAGATACCATATACATTCATAGTGATACCTTGAGGGTCGTTCCCGATACATCGACAGGTAAGAAAAAAATGTTTGCTTATCATGGGGTACTTATTTTTAATACACAAATACAAGCAAGCTGCGATTCCCTATCCTTTATTGAACTTGCAGACCTGATGACGCTTTATCATTCCCCCATTATCTGGTCTGAAAATGCAGAGCTCAAGGGAGATTCCATGCAAATTCATCTTAAAGACTCCTTAATTGATCATATTGACATTTTCGACAATTCTTCAGTTTTAATGGAGCTTGACTCCGGAACCTTCTATAATCAAATATCAGGTCAAGACATCATTGCCTTAATGAAAAAAGGGAAGCTTGTTCAAACCGATGTTATTGGATCCGCAACGAGTATATATTATCCAGAAGATGAAGAACAATCAGATAGCATACTCACTATCAAAAGAATGGGTTTAAATAAGCTGGAAGCCTCAACATTAACCGTTCACCTGGATAGCGGTGAAGTAACGGGAATCACCTATCGCACACAACCTTCAGGAACATTTTATCCCATCGATCAAATCAACGAGAAAAATAAATGGATTAAAAATTTCAGATGGAATCCTATGTTAAGACCCAAAGACTTCTCCTCTTTGGATAATTAATTAGCCTTAATTGTGCTCAGTATCCTCCTCATCCCAGCGCACCACCCTTTTCACACCTTCTACTTGCTCGAACTCACGCGTCAGCTGTTCAAGGTGACCTGTATCATATACAAGAACCTTAATGTGTCCTTCAAATACGCCGTCATTCGTATCAAAAGAAATACTTTTCATATTTATATTGATCTGATTAGAGATAATCTCTGTGATTCTATTTACCAAACCAAATTGGTCAATACCAATAATTTTAATAGCTGCTATTCTCTCTACCATATCGTCAGACTTCCATCTTGCTTTTATGCACCGGTAAGCCATTTTTGACATCATATTTACCGCATTTGGACAATTGAAACGGTGTATTTTAATTCCCGAAGAAACCGTAATAAAACCAAAAACTTGATCCCCAGGAATAGGATTACAGCATTTCGCCATTTGATAATCAAATCCCTGAAAGTCATCACCGATACGCAAAGTGGCTTTCTTAGGATCCATCGTAACAAACTCAGATTCATAATCACGTACACTCTTCTTTTTGCGCGTTGACGGCCTTCTCTCAATTTTAAATAGCCCATTGACTTGATCAATCTCGCGAAGTTTGCTTAGATCAATCTTTCCTTTAGCAACTCTGAAATAAAGCTCGGTAATCGTAGGAACTCCAAAATGTTTTTCTAAAAACATAAGATTTTCAGAACCCATCCTCAAATTGAATTGTTTGAACTTCCGTTCAATAATTTCCTTTCCGTCCTGTGCAATTAAATTACGCTCCTCGTTAAGTGAAGATTTAATTTTTGACTTTGCACGGGCGGTCACAACAAATCGGAGCCATTCGTCTTTCGGCCGCTGCTTTGAGGAGGTAATGATCTCAAGTTGGTCTCCATTCTGTAGCTCATAAGATAGCGGCATCAATCTGTTGTTTACCTTGGCTCCAATGCAAGAAGCACCAATATCCGTATGGATATCATAGGCAAAATCAAGAATGGTTGATCCTGTTGGCAGTACTCTTAGTTCACCTTTCGGGGTAAATACATATATCTCCTCATTGAATAAGTTCAGTTTAAAATCATTGACAAAATCAATTGCATCTGAATCTGAGGACTCCAAAATATCTCTGATCTCACTAATCCAACGGTCAAGTTTATTTTCTTCATTTGCCGCTTCTTTATACCTAAAATGAGCAGCCAATCCTCGTTCAGCGATTTCATCCATACGCTTCGAACGAATTTGAACTTCCACCCATTTACCCTGCGGGGACATCACGGTTGTATGTAAGGATTCATATCCGTTTGCTCTTGGAGTCGATATCCAATCCCTGAGTCTTTCAGGACTAGGCTGATAGAAATCAGTGACAATACTATATATTCTCCAACAATCAGGTTTTTCGAGCTCCGCTGGAGTATCTACGATGATTCGAATCGCAAAAACATCGAATATTTCTTCAAACGGAATGTCTTTTGAATTCATCTTTTTCCAAATGGAAGAAATTGATTTTGTTCTTGCTTTAATTGTAAAAACATAACCCTCATGCGCTAGCGCCTCTTTAACCGGTGAAATAAATCTGCGAATGAACCTCGTTCGAACCTCCTTCGTTTTAGCCAACTTCTCTTCAATATCAAGATAAGCCTCAGATTCACAATATTTCATGGAAAGATCTTCTAATTCCGTTTTTACAGAATATAATCCGAGACGGTGTGCAAGTGGAGCATAGAGAAACTTTGTTTCAGAAGCAATCTTCAATTGCTTATCAGACTTCATACTACCCAGCGTCCGCATATTGTGAAGACGGTCAGAAAGTTTAATTAGTACAACTCTAAAATCCTCAGAGATTGTCAAAATCATTTTTCGGAAATTTTCAGCTTGAATCGATGCATTTTCATCAAATACATCAGGGATCTTGGTCAAACCGTCAATAATCAGACGAACCTTCGAACCAAAAATATCCTCAATATCTCCCAAAGTAATATGGGTATCTTCGACCGTATCGTGCAACAATGCACAAATGACAGATACAGGCCCAAGCCCCATCTCTTCGGCACAAATTCTTGCAACTGCAATGGGATGGTATATATAAGGCTCTCCCGACTTTCTTCGCATTTCTTTATGCGCATCTAATGCGACATCGAAAGCCTTCCGAATTAACTTTGTCTCCTCTTTATTCCGGTCCTTTAAAGCACGCATTAAGCCTCTGAACGCGTTCAATATTTCCTTTCGTTCCTGCTCTAGGTTTATCAAAGATTCAGAGGTTGCTATATTCATTTATTGAGAAGGTAACAATTTTGAGGTCACTTCTCCAAATCCTAAACGAACTTTATCATTTTTACAAAACCCTCTCATTGTCACTGTATCTCCATCTTGGATGAATTTTCTTTCCGTTCCATCGGACATTGGAACAGGCTTGGTGCCTTTCCAAGCGAGCTCAAGCATTGAGCCATATGAGTCTGGAGTTGGGCCTGAAATTGTTCCTGACCCTAATAAATCCCCTCCTCTAACATTACAACCATTGACCGTGTGATGCGCCAGTTGCTGTGCCATGTTCCAATACATATATTTAAAATTGGAGTTACATACGATTGTTTCCTCACTTGACTCAGGCGTAATTGATACCTGTAAGTTTATATCGTAAGATTTTTTTCCTTCAAATTTCAGGTAATCCAGTACCTCAGGATCTTGGTTCGGCGTATTTACGCAAAAAGGCTGCAATGCATCTAAGCTCACAATCCAAGATGAAATAGACGACGCGAAGTTTTTTGCCAAAAATGGCCCCAACGGAACATATTCCCATTTCTGAATGTCACGGGCCGACCAATCGTTAAAAAGTACCATTCCAAAAATGTAATCCTCAGCTTCGGATGTGGTTATTGACTCCCCTAGTGGTTTCCCATCAAAAGTCACAAATGCCATCTCAAGCTCAAAATCAATCATTCTTGAAGCCCCAAACACAGGCCCTTGATCTTCATTAGGTTTGGTTTGTCCTTTTGGCCTGAATACGTTTTGCCCCGATGGGATAACAGAGGATGAACGTCCGTGATACCCAACTGGAATATGAAGCCAATTTGGCAATAAAGCGTTGTTTGGATCTCTGAACATCGTACCCACATTGGTCGCATGCTCTCGACTTGAATAAAAATCAGTGTAGTCCCCAATTTCAATTGGCATGAGTACTTCGGCAGAGACCTCGTCAATTAATACCTGCTCGACATGATGTGCATTATTTTGCAACTCAGTGTTTTCCTTATTCAAAAGATCAGAAATGCGGTCTCGTAGTCTTCGGGTGGCTAGTTTCCCTTTTTTCATAAGACCATTCAAAACTGAGGTATCGAACATATCAATGGTAAATGGCAGATTATCAAGATAACCCAAAACGTGGAGGGTTTTTAAATCTAAAATTGAATCTCCTATTCGCACACCGACGCGGGGCGCGAGAGAATCTGTTCTAAAAATCCCCAAAGGAAGGTTTTGAATAGGAAAATCAGAATCCTTAGGAACTGCTACCCAGGACTTTAAATTTGGATTATTTGCTTTTATCATAGTATTCAAATTTCTTATTATACGTTAAATCTAAAATGCATAATGTCACCATCCTGCACGATATATTCTTTACCTTCTAGTTTGAATTTACCCGACTCTTTTACCGCCTGCTCTGAACCTAATGCAGTAAAATCATCATACTTCATCACTTCCGCTCGAATAAAACCTTTTTCGAAATCAGTATGGATTACACCTGCGGCTTGTGGTGCGGACATCCCTTCTTTAATTGTCCAAGCCCGAACCTCTTTTTCCCCTGCAGTGAAGTAAGTCTGTAAATTGAGTAGAGCATAGGCAGAACGGATCAACCTATTTACTCCCGGTTCTTCCAGGTTTAATTCATCCAAAAACATCTGTCGTTCCTCATAGGTTTCAAGCTCGGTGATATCGGCCTCAATTTTTGCTCCAATCACTAAAACCTCAGCACCTTCATCTTGAACCGCAGAACGGACAGTGTCAACGAAATGATTCCCATTCTGTACAGATGCCTCATCCACATTACAAACATACATCACGGGCTTTGCAGTAATCAGATTAAATGAACGAACCAACTCTTTTTCGTCTTTATTCAATTCAATTCCGCGAACAGAGAGACCTTGTTCAAGACCATCTTTGAGTTTTAAGGCCAATTCATTTTCTTTTACAGCGTCTTTATCTCCAGATTTAATCACCCTGGAAAGAGATGTGATTTTCTTTTCAACAGACTCCAAATCCTTTAGCTGGAGCTCAATATCTATGATTTCCTTATCTCGAAGAGGATCTACGGAACCATCGACATGAATTATGTTTCCGTCTTCAAAGCAGCGAAGTACATGTAAAATGGCATCCGTCTCCCTAATATTGGCTAAAAATTTATTTCCAAGCCCCTCTCCTTTTGAGGCGCCTTTTACCAAACCAGCAATATCTAAGATCTCCATAGTGGTTGGAATAACACGTTCCGGACTCACCAAACTTTCCAGCTTTTCAAGTCGAGAATCGGGAACCGAAATTGTCCCAATATTGGGTTCAATTGTACAAAACGGAAAATTAGCAGATTGTGCCTTAGCGTTCGACAGACAATTAAAAAGAGTTGACTTACCTACATTAGGCAAACCGACAATACCACACTTTAGAGACATATTTTTTTTTTGGATTTCAAAGATAACAAAGAATGCTAAGATTATACCTTGTTTGAAGATCAGCCCAATGATTTTTTCATCAATAAGAATCATCCGTATTTGTAATCTAAAATGGAATTTTGGCTACTTTTAAAGACCTAACAAACACTATGAACGCTTTAAAGTACCTTTCTCTTTTTTTTATAATCGTAATTCATGGCATTTTATCTGCTCAAAAGAGCGAAATAAAAAATAGCAGAACAAAATTTATTCGAGAAATATACACCGAAGCTTTAACAAAAGGACATGCCTATGAGGACCTTAGGTTTTTATGCAAAGAAATTGGCGCAAGAATCACGGGATCAACTGAGGCACAAATGGCTATAGAGTGGGGACAAAAAAAAATGACTAGCTATGGTCTAGAATCAAGACTTCATGAAATACAGGTTCCACATTGGGAGCGAGGTACAAAAGAAGTATTTTACCTCAAAACGAGTGGCGGCGCTCACACCAAGCTAAAAGGACTTGCTTTAGGTGGCTCCGTAGGAACAAATGGAACACTTAGAGGTAATTTGATAGAATTTGAAAGCCTTGATGCCTTAAAAGCAGCATCACCAACTTTGGTAAAAGGTAAAATCGTATTTGTAAACCAAGCTATGGATGCAACACAAATTCAAACCTTTAAAGCCTATGGAGGATGTTACCCCTTGCGAGGGAATAGCGCTTCAATAGCTTCAGAAAAAGGAGCAATTGCCTCGGTTATTCGTTCCTTAGGGCTTGCCGCTGACCCGCATCCGCATACCGGCTCAATGTATTACGCAAATGGAGTTGATAAAATTCCTGCAGCCGCAATCTGTACTGCTGACGCCAACAAAATTCATGAATTATTCAAGAGTAATCCTGAACAAGATATAGAGTTAGTGATGGAGATGGACTGTAGGTCCTACCCTGATACCAAGTCTTACAATGTCCTTGGAGAAATTAAAGGAGGAAAATATTCAGATGAAATCATAACCATCGGTGGACATCTTGACTCCTGGGACACAGGAGAAGGTGCACACGACGATGGCGCAGGTATCATACATTGTCTTGAAGCTTTTAGAATTCTAAAAAAAATGAATTATCAGCCTGAGCACACCTTGAGACTGGTCTTCTTTATGAACGAAGAAAATGGAAATAAGGGTGGTAAAACCTATGCTAAGTGGGTAAAGGAAAATGAAGAGAAACACTTTGCTGCAATTGAAAGCGATCGAGGTGGTTTTGCACCAAGAGGATTTACTTGTGATGGCTCTGAAGAACAAGTAGAATGGTTAAAGTCATTGTCGCCTATTTTTAAAGAATATGACCTTCATATTTTTGAAAAGGGTTATGGAGGTGTGGATATTGGACCACTAAAAGAATCCTTTCCAGGCATCCCACTATTTGGTTTTGTACCAGATTCACAACGTTATTTTGATATGCATCACTCTCCAAATGATGTATTTGAAAATGTAAACAAGCGAGAATTGGAACTCGGAGCTGCTGCAATTGCCTCTTTTATCTATATTTTAGACCAAAAAAGTCCTTAATGAGCCTGCGCTGAAAAACGAGGATCCTCAATATAAGATTGCTTTTTCATATAACGTACCTCAATGCAGTAGAAACCAAACTCTTCGACCAGCTTGCCTTCCAAAAAGTAAATCCCTGAACCCGAAAAAGGATAGTGTTTTAAAGAACTTTGAAAATGTACGGTATCTATTACCAAACCGTCATGATCCAAAAACATACCAAATGAGATTGCTTGACCTCTAGACGATTTCGAATTCTTGAGTGAAACCAAATAACCATAAGCTTGAACCACCTTACCTTTAAAGGAATGGAATAACACTGGGCTACAATTAGATGCTACAGGCAATGCCAACAATTCAAACGGGCTGCACAAAGAAAACCCCATGAGCTCTAGATATTCAAAGTCTAGTTCAAGACGATGCTCCTTTAAAATAGGTAGCTTGTTTGGCTTTGTAGAAGAAGCACTCAAGGGTAATAAAGATTGGTTGCTTTTTGGGGTTTTATCATGAAAAAAATGCGCGTGCCAAAGTAGCTCTTTTCTAGGAATACCGAAGCAACGTAATGCATCTATTCTGATGAGCAAAACAAGCTGCTCAAATGGAATATATACGCGATCAAGTAGCTCCTCAAAGCTTTTAAAATGACCGAAATCGCTTCTATATCGGACAATATTCCGAATTGTATTCCGCTCTACACCATTCACCAAATTAAATCCTAAAATCAAAACAACACCCGCTAACACCGATTGATACGCGCCCCTCTGAATACATGGTGCCTCCACCCTAGCACCGAGCTTTCTAGCTTCATATATGTAAAACTCCGTACGGTAAAAGCCACCAAAATTATTAATACAAGCTGTCATGTACTCCAATGGATAATAAGCTTTAAGATATAGGCTTTGGTAGCTCTCGACTGCGTAAGAAGCAGAATGACCCTTTGCAAAAGCGTACCCTGCAAAGCTCTCAATCTGATCCCATATGGATTTGATTAGCTCAAAACGGTAGCCCTTATTGCCACAATTCTGGAAAAATTTTTCCTTGATGACTAGGAATTCACTGCGTGATCTAAATTTTCCTGACATTCCTCTGCGCAATACATCAGATTCGCCAAGGGTCAAGCCTGCAAAGTAATGTGCCACCTTAATGACATCCTCCTGATAAACCATTACACCATAAGTCTCAGGCATAATCTTAAGTAAAAGGGGATGTGCTTTTTTACGCTCCTCAGGAAAACGATGTCGTAAAATGTAGGTACGCATCATTCCCGATTGTGAAACTCCAGGACGAATTACAGAGCTTGCCGCGACAAGTCCTAAGTAATTATTGACACTAAGTTTCGTCATCAGCATACGCATTGCTGGAGACTCAACGTAAAAGCATCCTAATGCATCTGCCCTAGTCAAGAGCGCATTTATTCGCGGGTCATTCTTAAAAAACGCTAAGTCATTAATATCACGTGGTGGGTTTTCAGGATGGTTCTTTACCGCGAGTGCCAAACCTTCTTGAATCTTTGCAAGCCCTCGCTGGCTCAATACATCGAACTTATACAGCCCTACATCTTCAGCTTCAAGCATAGAGAACTGTGTAGTTGGAAATCCTTTGGGGGGTAAAAAAGTAGCAGAAAACCAAGTCATTGGTTTTTCACTGATGACAATGCCTCCGGAATGAACACTCAAATAAGAGGGTAAGCCCTGAATACACTCACTATATTTCAATACTAAAGCTGACAAGGCATCGTTAGGTTTCGCCTGCTTTATAGCGAGCTGATCTATTTCTGTTTTCGGTAAGCCAAAAACCTTCCCAAGCTCCCGAATCGTAGCCCTGTATTGGAAGGTGTTATAGGTACACAATAAGGCTGCTGTCGGATACTTATCAAATATATAACGGACCACATCATCTCGATCGTGCCAAGAGAAATCAATATCAAAATCAGGAGGACTCTTGCGCTCGGTATTCATAAAGCGTTCAAAATATAGATCAAGGTCTAGGGGATCCACATTTGTAATACGAAGTAAGTAAGCTACAATACTATTGGCTCCACTACCTCTACCGACATAAAAGTAATTTTGCGACCGAGCATATGAGGTAAAATCCCAGGTCATTAAGAAATAAGAAAGGTATTTTTTCTCTGCAATGATTTCAATTTCTTTCTCTATACGCTCGACAATTTCATCTGTAAGATCTTTGTATCGTTGAGGAAGCCCTTCCAAACAAAGATTTCGGAGCAATAGCTCATCCTCAGCTTCACTTCCTGTGAAAGTCGCAGGATTTTGAGGCAGCGCTGCTTCACTAAAATCAAAAGCAATCCCACAATCCTTCAAAAGCGCAACAGTACGATCTAAAGCAATACTGAAGGCATCAAATTTACATTGTAATGTATTGAAATCTATTAGATACCCACCTCTGTCGCATTGTGCATCTTCGAGCTTAGAAAGTAAGGTGTTGTAATGCATCGCACGTAGCAAACGATGGGTATTATAATCGCGTTGGTTTCTAAAGGACATAGCGGGAAGCACAAGTAATTTATGAGAATTTAAATTATTTAACTTAATATTTATGTCGTTAATGTTAAACAATTGAATATCAATATATTCATTTTCATTAAGGCCCTGTTTTGGGCCAGGAAAAGGATACGATACATAGCAATTACTAAGATGCGGAATACGGTCAGGAAAATCCATTTTACCGTGCAGGTACCTCGAGAGTAATACATTCAATTCGTGAAACCCCCTGTTGTTTCGCGCAATGATTGTTGCTTTAAGCTCCATATCATTGCGTAGCTCCACCCCAACGACTGCCTTTATTCCCTTCTCTTGGGCAGAACGCACGAATGATAACGCGGCACCAGTAGAATTGATATCGGCTAGCAACAAAAAAGGATACCCTGTCTTAACCGCCCACTCAACGAGCTTTTCAGGTTGTAAGACACCGTATTTCAAGCTGTAGCAAGATTGTACTTTCATCTCTGACTAAAAAACTTAAGATCTACGGTTGGCTAATAAGGCTGGCGGTTCTCCATTAAAAGGATTCCATCCACCTATCGTCTTTGCCTCCATACCTATTGCCTTAATCACAGAGCGGTCTCCATATTTTAAGCGAATACGGTCTAATGCATTGTATAAAGATGGGTAGTCAACAGTATCTCCAAACAATCCTAGCTGATAATTCCCGGAAACCAAAGAGCTGTAACGCACTCCAATTAACCGAACCAATAGCCTTCTGCTAAAAGCGCGTTCAAAGAGTTCTAGCACCATCGGAATCAACTCGTGATCTGCTGCCGTGTAAGGAATCTTTTTTTGAATGGTTTGGGTTTGAAAATCAGAATACCGTACTTTCACGGTAACACAACCACTAAGCTTGTCTCCTCTACGAAGCTGGTATGCAAGGTTTTCAGCCATTGCAGAAAGAATCCCTTTAAGCCTGACTACATCGGTCGTATCTTGGTTAAAGGTACGCTCGGTTGAAATTGACTTTCGTTCGTTGTGCTGCACTACAGGTGTTAAATCAATCCCATTTGCTTTTTTCCAGATCCCCACACCATTTTTACCCATGATACGCTCCATCATTTCTACAGGCATTTCTTGAATAGGCTTTATGGTTCTAATGCCTAAATTACAAAGCGACTGATAGGTCTTGAGGCCTACCATCGGGATCTTACGTACAGATAGTGGACTCAAAAAATTCTTTTCATTACCATAATTAATCTGTATTTGGTTGTCAGGCTTCGCCTCGCCTGTCGCAATT
>TARA_B100001057_G_scaffold351220_1_pt1 | contig 10782 bp, 8 predicted proteins | sample TARA_B100001057 | Tara Oceans TARA_B100001057 (sample SAMEA2621839) | marine metagenome | biome: marine biome (ENVO:00000447); feature: surface water layer (ENVO:00002042); material: "saline water (ENVO:00002010), including plankton (ENVO:xxxxxxxx)" | depth 5 m | reverse complement strand
CCTGTATAATATAAAAAAGGAATTAAGCCGGGTGTTATGACAACATTAAAATTTTCTTTCTCTGTATTTTCAAAATTTTGATAAAAATTATCAATATAGAACGATCCTTTTCGAAATTGTTTTTTTTCAGAAAGTGAAGATTTAAAAAATTCAAAACTAATGTTTTCATTCTGAGACACAGATAGTAATGCATCTATACCAACCCATCTATTTACTGAAAGAGAGAGAAGCTCTGATGCAGTTGTCTCAATAGATTTGGGTTGGTAAAATTCAGTTTTTACAAAGTTTAAATTTCTCAATTGTGTGACTGTATAAAAAGCTAAAGATAAAAGAATAGCTGTCGAGAAAATTATTTTAAAAATTGAGATAGTAGAAATTTTTTTTTTTTTAAAATTTATTAAAAAAAAAAAACCTCTCAAATAAGCAAAAATTGATATTAAGAAACCTCTACTAAAAATTGATATATTTGAGAGGACAGCTTCAAAAATACCTAAAAAAAAATATTTTTTGTTTTTAAAAATAAAAAAATCTACATAAATCAATATAGATGTTGTTACTGCTAAACCATAGGTAAATGCCCAAGAAAAAAAGTATTTAACTAAAATTGGAACATTTTCATTTACTTGACCTCTGTTATAAATTTTATAATAAAAATTAATCATACAAAAAATAAATAAGGAAAATATAAATAAAAATAAAATATTTGATCTGTATTTTTTATAAAATGACAAAAAGTAGCTTCTAGCCTTGAAATTTTTATTATTTAAAAATGTATTAGAAATCAATTCTCTTAAAAAACTTCCAATTATGAAGCCTATAAAAGAAAATATAATTACAATAGTTGATTTATCGTAATTCGAAATATCTAAATCAAAGTTTCCCTCTACAACTTTTATCTTGTCAAAGTATAATATACACGAGAACTTAAACCAAAAACTTAGTAATAAAAAAAAAGCGAAAAAGAATTCAAAAGCTGAAACGTTTTTTCTTATTATTGTTAAAAAAAGACCAAGCGCGCTTAAATTAAATATTAAGAATAAAGTTTTGTTCCCAATATAATTTTCAAAATTAAAATAGATTGAAAATAAAATAAATAATATACTTAAATAAAATAATTTATTTTTGTAGTTTTCTTTGTAAAGCATTTATATTTGTTACTTTATACACCGAATAAAATAAAATTGAACTTATCAAATAAGCTGAAACAATAAAATCTAATTTAATAATACTTAATAATGGTATTAACGCTGCATTGAAAAAATACAAAAATATGTCAACTTTAAAACAAATATTTTGCATATTTTTAATTTCAAAAAGACTTTGTCTTAAATCTAAAGCAAAAATCATTGCGTACGCTCCGAGTAAAGATAATATTGAAGTAATACACAACATTCTTAATTCAAAGTGATTTAGTGTAGAAAATTTAATAAATATCAATAAAAAAATACAGATAAAGATTACGTAACTAACATAAAGTATATTTAATAAAATTTTTTTATGTCTTTTAAAATTCTTTAAAAATAATGCACCGTAACTTATATCAAATAAAGTTCCATAAAATGACCCGATTGAAAAACCAAAAAATAGTATAGCAGATTGAGATTTTCCAATTATCAAAAGTGCTGAATAGCGCCAAATTAAATTTGAAATTGCTTTTAAAAATGTTGAAGAAATTCCTAATTTAAAATTTTGTTTTTCGTTCTTGAGATAAATTGATCTTAATTTTATAATATTTTTTAATGGTCGAGCATATATTAATAAATTAGATAATATATATATAATGATAAGATAAATTGAATATTCAAAAAAGTTAAAAAATACTAGAATAGGATATATTACTAATAAGAATAAAATATTTAATATATGATAAAAGTTTAATTTGTTATTTTTTTCATTTCTAGCAATAAATATTTCTATGATCCAATTGATTATAGTCAAACTCATAAGAGATATAAGAAAAAGAATATTATCTTTACTAATAAAGAAAAAAACTAAAATTGCAGAGCAAATAATTCCAATTAGTCCAATCTTTACTCTAAATAAAAGAAATTTTTTAATATTTATATTATTCTTATTTCCTAAGTAGATGTTTCTAAGATTTCCCGAAAATCCATAACTAAAAACATTTATTAAACTAATTGCTACAAACCCCTCACCTGAAATTTCCAAATTTCCTAAGAAAAACAATATAAATAAAATATAAATATTTAAAAAAAAATTAAATACAGAGATAAATTGAAATGAGAGTTTTTTATAAATCATAGTTGTAAAGTTACTTCACCTTTTTTAAACTATGCATAAAAAAACCAAGGATATAAAATAATAATGATGCGTTATATGAAGATAAAAAAGATCCAGATGGTTTAAATGGAAAAATTATAGCTAAAATTAAACTTCCAATTGCTATAGATAAAAAAACCTCGTTTTGTATTCTTATTTTTCTTTTTATGTTGATAAATACTATGATGAATAAACCCAAGTAAAAAAGCCCTCCCATAAGTCCTTGTTCAGATAAAAATTCTAAAAAATAATTATGCGGATGAGTGGAGCATGCTCTATAGCCTTTATAGCGATGAGGATTTTTTTCACTTACAATCTTTTTATCAATATTTGTTTCTTTACACTGAACTCTAAAACTTTTTATTCCATGCCCGGAAAAAGGTTTATCTAAAAATAATTCGATAGCAGCCTGATAATGATAACTCCAAGGATTTTCTTTTATTTTTTCAATTAATGAGGAATTTGGAACAATATTTACACCTTTATATAAATCAATAAATCTATCATTAATCGTTTCATTTTTTTTTGCCAAAATGAATACGCATGATAACAAAAAAATTGTTATAAAAAGAAAAGACAAGAATTTTTTTTTAAAAAAAGAGATAAAAAAAATACTAATTAAGAAAATTAAAAATGCATTCCTTTCTCCTGAAATTATAATAATCAGAAAAATAAAAAAAAACAAAATCGGGATAAATAAATTAGTAATATCGAATTTTGAGCCCATTTTTAAAAACAACATTAATAAACCGATTTGACACATGAAAGATCCAGCAATTAATTCTTTTCCAAAGACACCAGAAAACCTTGAACATTTAGACATTCCATCACACATACCTGGCAAAAAACCAAAAATATTTTCATTAAATATGTACTGATAGATAATATCTAAACCAACAAGTAAAATTAAAATTAAGTTAAAATTTAAAAAAAAAGAAATTTGCTTTTTATTTATATTTTCTAATACAATGTAGACCCCTATAGCAAGAAATAAATATCTGAAATAACCAATCAATTTAAAAAATAGTTCAAAACTATCAATTTTAAAAATTGAATTAACAAAAATAAATAAAATTAAAGAAGTAAGATAAATTAATAAGAAATTATTCAGTAATTGAAATTTCATACCATTTAAAAATCTGAATAAAATAATCATGCTTATTGCAACTGTTGAAATATTCATTGCTGCATTACCAAAAATAACAAAAAGGGGAAAACAAAAGATTAAAAATAGAAGTAAATTATTTAAAAAACTATCAACAGTGTTATTATGCATTATAAGTATATATTATTATTGATAATTGTTTAACTATACTTAAAAATCAAATCAATGAAAATAATATCTCTTATAATCTTAAATTTTATAATAATTTTTTTTATCAATAAGTTTAGATTAATTATTTCTGAAAAAACGAAACTTGTTGATATACCAGATAATATAAGAAAATTTCATAGGACAAATACACCTCTTTTGGGAGGAATAATGATCTATTCAACTTTCCTGTTTCTAAATTTATATCTATATCTTTTCAATGAATATAATAAAGTAAATCTAATAATATTAATTGCTTCATCATGTTGTTTTTTAATTGGACTATTTGATGATGTATTCAAAATTTCTTATAAATATAAGTTTCTTTTTTTAACACTATTTTTTTCCTTTTTTTTAACTTTAGAACCTAATTTGCAATTAACAAAAATTTATTTTTTAACATTTAATAAATTTATCTATTTAGATGATTATAGTATTTTTTTCACAGTGATTTGTTTATTGTTATTATCTAATGCAATTAACCTGATCGATGGTATCAATGGTCTTTGCATTATAATAAGTCTTATAATTTTTACCTGGATGCAATTAACTTTTGAAAATATTAATTTTTTTTACGTAGTGATAGCATCGTTGATACTTATTTTATTTTTAAATTTAAGAAATAATATTTTTCTAGGAGACTCAGGTTCTTTGTTTCTTGGTTCAATAATAGGGTTATTACTTATAAATAGTTATAACAATGAAATACTAATAACTAACTTTCCCGTTGAGGATATCTTTATAGTCTTAATGTTCCCAGGAGTTGACATGTTAAGAGTTTTTATCATTAGAATAATAAAAAGAAAGAATCCTTTTTCTTCAGATAGGAACCACTTACATCACTTGCTTCAAGATAAAAAATTAGAGCTATATAAAACGCTGACTATAATATTAGCTTTATATTTATCTCCCATATTAATAAACTTTTTTACAAAATTTGAACCCTTGTTTATTATTTTAAGCTTTATACTTGTTTATACTATAGCGATATTGATAATTAAAAAAAATTCCAGATTAATATAATGGACTTGATTGCTTATTTTCAATTAACCAATTGTTCAGGACTAAAGTCTTTACATTGCTTTCTTTAAAAAAGTTAAATGCATCCATTGGACTCATTGCAATTGGACCTTGAATATTTAAAGAAGTATTAATCAAAATAGGACTACCTGAAATTTTATTAAAATCACTGATAAGATTAAAAATTTTATTGTTGTCAGTCTGATCTACCGTTTGAATACGGGATGTATTATCATAGTGAATAATACCTGGAAATTTTTTAATAGTAATTTCTTTAGCTTTAAAAATAACATTCATAAATTTACTTTCACAACCATTCATATAAAAAAATTCTTCAGCATAATCTTTAAGGACAATCGGAGCAAAGGGTCGAAATGACTCTCTTTTTTTGATACTTGAATTTAAAATATTCTTTATATTAGGATCTGTTGGATCAGCAAGAATACTTCTATTACCTAATGCACGTGGTCCCCATTCCATTCCACCCTGAAACCAAAAAATTATTTTTTCATCTTTAATTTTATTTGCTACATTGATACTTAAATTTTCATCTTGTTTATAAAAGCTGATTTTGTATTCATTTTTATCTATTATTTTATCAATTAAATTTTTTTTGATAAAACCATTAGTGTAAGCTGGTCCAGAAAAGGGTAAATTATGGTCTTTTTGAATTACTAAATTTTTTTTGACATACGGGTAAAAGGCTGCCCCAATTGCTCCCCCAGCATCACCTGGATTTGGTCCAATGGCAACTCTATCAAATAATTTCGACTCAATTATTTTACCAACTAGTAAACTATTTAATGCACACCCGCCAGTAAGATAAATTTTTTTTGGATTATATTTTTTTTTATAATTATTAAGATATTTAAAAACTATGTCTTCGAAAACTTTTTGCATAGATGCTGCGTAGTCCTTATAAATTTTTTTAATATTTTTTTCATGAAAATCTGTTCTAGGCTGACCAAATATATTTATAAATTTTTTATTAAATAATAAATTTACTTTTGGTTTATGAGAGTAATAAGTGACATCAGGAAGATTGAAATATTCTAAATTCATTCTTAATGGAAATTCACTTTTTATTAAATACTTTTTAATTTTATCAGCATAAATAGGCTCTCCTAAAGCGGACAAACCCATAACTTTATATTCATCTCCAAAAGTTAAAAAACCCAAGAATTGTGTAAATGCCATATAATAAAAACCAAGGGAATGCGGAAATCCATTCTTATCTACTAAATCGATTTTATTATCATTTATTAAGAATGTCTCTATTGTTGAAAAATCACCTGAACCATCAAAAGAAAAAATTAACGACTTTGAATTTTTATCTAAAAAATAAAGAGTTGATAAAGCATGAGATAAATGATGAGGAACGTTTATAATTTTATTTGAAAAATTTTTGTCAAAAAATAATTTTATTTGTTCTTTTAAATAATTTCTTTTATTTATAGAACTAAAAATATACTTAAATAGATTTAATTTAAAAATATTTTTAAGAAAATAGATCACTTTATTGATTAAGTTGTATTTTGGATCTGAATTTATAGCTATATGATCAACTTCTTCAATTTTGATATCACTTGACGTCAAACAAAACTTAATAGCATTAATTGGAAATTGTGAACAATTTTTGATCCTTGTAAATCTTTCTTCCTCAGCTGCAAATAATAATTTACCATCTTTGATTATGCAAGCTGATGCATCTCCATGTTTGTAATTTAAACCTAAGATTATCATTCTGGATATTTATAATTATCCCAATAAAGTATTCTTTTAAAGAAAGATTTAAATTTTCTAATTAATACAACATATTGAGCGATTTTTGATTTTCTATGATCTCTCACAGAATTAGAAACTAAATTATATTTACTTTCTATTAATCTTAAATTTTTAATATATGGATTATAAATTTTTTCTAAAATTTTATTAGTATTTTTTTTATTATAATTATGAAATCCTGTAACAAAGTTGTCTTTATTTAGTTTTAAAGCATGAAAATGGAATGCAACCATATTATCAACATTTTTCTCTATAGCTTGATTACTATCCCATGGAGCTAGAGAAGAATACTCAGGCTCATAAATTCTAATAAATTTTAATTTAGAAATCCAGGAGTCTAAGTATTTTTGATCTGCATAAGAATTTTTCATAACTTGATCTGAACAATTTTCTAAACATTGGTGAGACCATTCATTTATAATTTTATGAGTCTCCTCAAAATTAAAATTAAAAAGCATCAGGCCTACATTATATTTTCCATATTTCTTGGAAGCATTTTGACGTATAATTGTAACACTGGCGTCATTACTATAATTAATTAATTTGGTAGGATTATTAAAAAAATAATAATCTGTATCTACATAAACAATTTGATTTATTTTTTTTTCTTCAAATATATACTTAGGTAAAAATGGTGATAGCGTGAAATAATATTCAATAATTTCTCTATTATTTTTTACAATTTTGAGTTTATCGTATTTATTTTCAATATCATTTAATAAAATAATTTCAATATTATCAAAATTATTTTTTTTGAAAAATTTGTAAACAAAATCGTCTAAGCAGAGAACATAAAATGTATAATCAATATTAAATTGATCAAGTGAACTTTTTAAGTTCAAAAATTTTGATAAATAATTCTTATCAAAATATGTAGCTAAATTTAATCTCATACTAATTTTTCAAAATAAAATGTTTCATAAAAATAACCATCAATTTTTTCTTTAAGCATATATTGGGCATTTATTTTATATCCAGCATTTTTTAGTTTATTACACATTTTTTTAATATTTATTATCCTAATAGGATAACTGGCATCATAAATATGTTTTGGAACTTTTTGGATCTTAATAACTTCATGTTTTCTTGTAAATGGAGATCTATGGATTATAATATTTGATATCTTTTTACTAATTATTTTCTCTAAAATTTTATAAGGATTTTCAAGGTATTGCAATGAACTTGAAAATAAAACGACATTAATTTTTTTTTTTTTTAAAAAATTCAAATTATTGTAAAAATTTAAGTTTTTAATTTTTATGTTTTTATTTGCATATTTTACATAATGTTTTTGCTCTACAATATTCCAGTCTACAAAACTAGGTGTAAATATAGATTTATGTTGAAAATATAATGAACCTAGAGAGCCTCCAAAATCACAAAGATTAATCTTTCTTTTTATTTTTTTTTTTATTTTTTTTAGGATAAATAATAAAGTTTCATCAAAATTTTCTTCATAAAAAAGATAAGAATCTCTCTCAAATTTTGCTTGATTTGATATTACTTTTTTTACACTTTTAATAGTCTTATTTAATATTACCCTATCACTATATCCTTTGCTAAATTGAAGTGCGTGATCCCAACTATTATAATTACCAATTAATCTTATTTCTCTTTTTAAAAAAATATTTATTAGATCTTTAATTTTACTTAAAAAATACATGTAATTTATTTAGTATATTTCTGACTCGAAGTTTTGATTTGTATATAAGAAAATAATTTTCAAATTTTTTTTTCATCAATAGGTTTTCTTTTATTTTTAAATTTTCATTTTTTATATTTTTATAATTTTTATTATTTAGTTTTTTTGTATTAAATCTATTATAAAGTTCGTAACCATGTGTACCTGACCCATCAACACCAATATTTCTTACAAAAGAATTTTTGGGATAAAGTGTTAGTTTGTTTTCTAAAAAAGCTGATGCATACCATCTTATTGCCCAAGAGTCATTTTTACCTTTAATTTGATCATCAAGCATCTTCATATAATTAAAGCTGTTATTAAAATTAAATTCAATTGATAATTTTTTTTTTAGTATATTGTTTTTTAATTTAAGTCCATTTTTTTCAAAAATTTTCCAGGATTTTGACCAAGTAGCCCAACCCCAACAGTCAGCACCTTTCAAAAAAAAATATTCTGGATCATCCTTATTTTTATGAATTGGATAAGAATAACCATGAATGGATATTATTTTTTTATTTTTTTTAAATAAATTTAAACCATCATTCATATACTTAAGAAAATTTTTACTCACTACTAAATCATCTTCTAAAATTATCGCAGAGGAATATTTTTTAAAAATATTATTTAAACTTGTAATTATACTGTTGGCTAGACCCATATTTTTTTTTTGATAAAAAACTTCTACTTTTTTAAAACCCTTAATTTTTGACAAATACTGTCTAATTTTAATTATTTTTTTTTTATCCGACTGGGTTTTGGGACCATCTGAAAATATAATTAACTTTGAATTTTTAGACTCTTTGTTTTTCTTCAAACTAGATATAGTTTTTTTTAGAAGCTCTAGTCGATTATAACAAAATAATACTATCGGTGCTATTTTCGTCATAATTTGATTCAATTTAAAGAAATAATTGATAAACTTAATTTTTCTTTTTATTCAATCCCACATACCAATTAAAAGTTTCTTCCAATTTCATTATAAAATTATTTGTTTTTTTTAATTTTAATAATCTTTTTATTTTTGCATTATTTATTGCATATCTGAAATCATGTCCTTTTCTATCCTCAACAAAAACTATTATATCTTTCAAAATTTTTTTTTTTTTAAATTTTTTATTATAAATTTTTAGAATTTCGACTATAATTTTAATATTTGATATAATGTTATTTGTCCCAATATTGTATGTTTCACCAATAATTCCTTTTTTGCTCAATTTATATAAAATTTCACAATGATCTCTTACATGTATCCAATCTCTTTGATTAAGTCCATTTCCATAAACCGGAATCAGTCTGTCTCGAGTTATGTTTTTAATTATCTTAGGTATTAATTTTTCTTTATTTTGATAAGGACCAAAATTATTCGAACAATTTGTTGTAATTGCTCTTGTTTTAAAAGTTTTATTCCAAGCTCTAACTAAATGATCTGCAGCTGATTTTGAAGCTGAATATGGAGAATTGGGATAATATTTATTTTTTTCAGTAAATTTTCCTTTTTTAATTGAGCCAAAAACTTCATCAGTTGAAACGTTAATCAATATCGCTTTGGGTTTTTTTTTTAATTGATATTCTGTAAATGCTTTAAGTATACTGTGAGTACCAATTATATTAGATTTTATAAAAGGTTGAGAATTGAAAATTGATTTATCTACATGAGACTCTGCTGCTAAATGAAAAACCACATTTGGTTTGAAAGTAAAAAATAATTTTTCTATCATTTTTGTTTTACATATATCCAATTTTTTTAATACAAAATTTTTATCTCTCTTAAGTATATTTGGGTTTGATGCGTAACTCATTTTATCAATTGTCATAACTTTATGTTTTTTTGATAATAAGTACTTAGCTAAATTTATGCCTATAAATCCTTGACCACCAGTAATTATATATTTCATAATATGGAATAATAATATATTAGTAATTGATACATTAAATATTTAACTAATTAAAAATAATATATTTTAAATTTTATGGAAAAGAAAGGCATATTGCTTGCTGGAGGAACTGGAAGTAGATTTTTTCCAGTTACGAAAGTGGTAAACAAACATTTTCTTCCCCTTTATAATAAACCAATGTTTTTTTATCCTTTATCTATTTTAATGATAGGAGGAATAAAAGAAATTCAAATAATAAGTGATGAAGAGTCCTTGGTAAAATTTGAAAAAGTTTTATCTCAACTTAAATTAGACGTGGAGTTTAGTTTTGAGATACAAAATAAACCAAAAGGCATAGCTGATGGAATTTTAAGATCTGAAAAATTTATAGATAAGTCAGATTTTGCATTAATTTTGGGAGATAATTTTTTCTTTGGTCAATCACTTTCATCACAAATTCATGAACTTATGAAAATGAAAAATTGTATAGTTACAACTAAAAATAATAATCCAGAGAACTTTGGTGTAGTAAAATATAATGGAGATAAAATAGTTGATATTGTAGAGAAACCAAAAAATTTCATTTCTGATGTAATTGTAACCGGACTTTATACTTATGAAAATAAATGTATTGAGATTGCAAAAAACCTTAAACCTTCAAAAAGAGGAGAATTGGAAATTTCTGATCTTAATAGCTACCTAATTCAAAAAAATATGCTTAAGACCCTAGATCTTGGAAGGGGAACTGTTTGGTTTGATGCCGGAACTCCTGATGATTTAATTCGTGCATCTGAATTTGTAAAACTAATTCAAGAAAGATCAGGGTT
>TARA_B100001057_G_scaffold223864_1_pt1 | contig 10782 bp, 21 predicted proteins | sample TARA_B100001057 | Tara Oceans TARA_B100001057 (sample SAMEA2621839) | marine metagenome | biome: marine biome (ENVO:00000447); feature: surface water layer (ENVO:00002042); material: "saline water (ENVO:00002010), including plankton (ENVO:xxxxxxxx)" | depth 5 m | reverse complement strand
CGCTTAATACCGGCCACTTGGCGGAGAAGACTAGCCGGGCAACAGAAATAGTCATGTGTGGGAGTTTCGGCTCCCACACTTTTTAACACATCTTATAACTTATCATTGCACTAAACTTCACACATTAACAATTTAAATATTAACGTGAAAGGAGTCTATTATGCCTAGACCCAAAAGCAAAGTCACACTATTTGCAAAGTGGAAGAAGAAGGCTCCTAAGGTGCCTGATATTACCTGCCCGTTGATAGATGATGTGCTGTCTAGAATAGATAGACATCAGGATAAGGATAAAGTCATCTCCAAATACCAATGGAATTTAATCCATAAGCGAATGGAACAACTTCGTACTGACAATGAATTGTTAAGAGACAGTGGCAGATATTGGTACGATATCTGTAAGAACAACTTTAAAATTATAAAAAGGTAAATTAGTATATGTGGAAAGTTATTATAATGATATGCACACTTGGAAATCCATGTGTTTTAATGGAAGAAGATCCAGTTAAATTTTACAAAACTAAAAGCGAATGCATGGCAAACGCATCTGTCAAGTACAGTGAAGTAACCACATCATTTCAAAATTACGGTTTTCAAATAGAAAGTGCAAATTTTGAGTGTGAACAAGACACGAATAGCATATAAAAGTCAATAAAATAGCGGCTTTTTACTGCTTGACCCTGTGCTCAAAATAATATATAATAAGTGTATGAATAAGGCACAGTCTAAAACAAAACAGTCTGAAGTTAGAACTACCAGTTCTAAAGTCAAATCATTTCTTACAAAACTGTTGTTAGTTTCTTTTATATTAGGACTAGCATATGGCTTTGGAACATTCAAACCTAATCCCTACGTTGTAAAGAAAATTCAAAAAGAAGAAGATTTGAAGATGGTTCAATTAGCAAAAGAATTTGGCTTACATGAACCTGATTACACATACAAAAACAATGCAGAATTTGTCCTAGCAACAAACAAATGTATAGACTATCTAAATTGGACTACTGCTTCTGATCAAAGAATTCCAAGAGATATACTGGTTGCAATGGCTGTGGTTGAATCCGCTTATGGTACAAGCAGATTTGCAACAGAAGGTAATGCATTATTTGGTGTAAGAACTTGGGACAATAAAGTACCACAAATGAAACCTTTAGGAATACCTAATGCAAAATTTGGTGTAAAGAAATACAAAACAAAATGTCAAAGTGTAGCAGATGTTATTGACATATTGAATAGACATCCTGCTTATGAAGGATTCAGAGTTGAAAGAACAAAACAATTAAATTCAGGTGATATTAACTATACAAAATTAGTGAATGGACTTAAGGCTTGGAGCACAAACGACCAATACTCCATTATTATTTTGGATAAAATTAAATCATTAAACGCCAAAAAGTAGTTTGACAATCATAAATTAATCATATAAAATACAAAGATGGGATTTATACAAATACCTTTGAAGAAAAGAATTAAACGCAAATTGGCTAACACAAAGTCTTTGCGAGAGGCCCAAGCAAAACACAGACAATGGTTGAAGGAGAGAGGTTTGGACAAGTTGAAGCCTAAGAAAAATACAAGTGAACCTCTTACATTTGAACCTATTGAAGAAAGAACAGGTGTGCCACTAGGCAACAAGATTCCTGTCAGTGGTGGTAAGAAACAAGAGGCTCTATTTTATTCGGGTAAACGTAAATTAATTGGTATTGCAACAATGCACAAAAGCAATCAAGTTCCTGTGTTTGCTGATGACGATGATGTGTCTGGTAGAAAAGCGGCAACAGAAATTACATTGATGAAAGGTAACAAATGAACCTACTTAGATTTGCAATACTTGTAATAGCATTCACAATAATATTATTAAGTTATATTGTGTATCAACAACAAATTATGATTAACGAATTGTTTGGAGATATGACAGACTTAATGGAGATAATGATACTATGGTTAGAACAACAAGGAATAGTTCCTGACACCCAAGGGACAGAGATATAGCATGGATTTAGAACACGGATTACTTTTATTTTTTATTGGAATACCTTTTTCAGTATTAGTGCTATGGGGATTGATACATTTTATAGACGCAACAGAAAGACAAAACAAAGAAGATGAAGATGAAACTACCAACGATATCTATAAACTTTGATTGGCTTAAGAAAACAAAGTTAGTAGAACTGAAAGACATAGACATAAGTTCTGATCCTGTAAGACCAGATCTACCTGTGTCATGGAGAACAAATCATGGTAGAAAGATGTTTGGTTTATATCATGGAAAGGATTTAATGGCTGTGATGTGTTTCGCATACACCAACGACGTACCAAAAACTTTGTATGAATTGGACAAGTTGAGTGAAGTTGCACATTTAGAAAGTATCCATAGAGTAGGACAACAAGGTAAGATAGCAATAGCCTACACAGTTTGGAGTCTTAAAAAGGGTGGAGGGAGAATGATTGTGAACGAAGTACACAAAATGATTAAAGAATCCAACCATTTAAATAGGTTGGTCACACTGTCTCCATTGACAGCAATGGCTGAAAAGTTCCATTTACGAAACGGAGCCAAACTATTGCAGAAGAATTTGTGGAGTCAAAACTTCGAATATTCATTCGACGACAAATAATTTTGGTAATATTACCAAAATAGTTCAGCAAACACGCCAAAAATAAAGTACCAAAACACTTGACTATTCTTCCAAAATCCTATATACTATACACTTAAACAGAGGAGGCTTATGAAAAGGCACTTACAAATAATAATGGTATTAGCGATGGCATTCGTTTTATCTGCTTGTTCAGGTAGAATGGTAAACTTGCCAGTCGAAAATACTAAGGCAAAGAAAGTACCTGCTTGGTATCTTGACCATGAAGACACTGGTAAAGAGGGTTGGGTATTAAGAAAAGGATATTACTATGCGGTAGCAGTAGCAGTATCTCCTGATATGGAAATGTCTATGAAGAAGGCAGTTCTAAAGGCAAAGGCAAAAATCACTGACAGAATTAATGGTGAGATGAACAATCAAACATCTATCATTTATACTGAAAAAGGTGCGCCTGAGTCTATGACAGGTATGGTTGAGTCGAAAGACACCATTGTGAACATGATTAAACAGACAGTTCTTAGAACTTATTCTGTGGACAGAAAGTTGACAATGTTTAATACAAGCAAAAACAACTACAGGTCTTTTGTATTAGTAAAAATATCTAAAAAAGATGTTGAGGCTATTGTGAAATTAGTAGAAGCAAAGAATTCTATTAAGTTATCTAGTAAAGTTAAGAGCACAATAGATAAAACTTCTGCAAAAGTACTTAAACAATCTGAGTAAGGATAGATTATGCTAAAACGAATCATATTTCTATCACTACTCACGGTTGGGATGGTTCTTGCATATCAATCTGTTGCAAGTGCAGGTGGTCCATGGAGCGACCAGTATTGTAATGCACAGATAGAAACAGTCATTGTGAAAAATACCAAAGGCGAAATAGTTGATAAACAGACTGTGGAAACTATGGTGTGTGATGATGGTGCAAAGGATTTTCTAGCATATAGTGGTATAGCAAAAGAATGTAAAGAGTATTGGTTCGATATGTATATCGCAAACGAATGGATAAGGAAAAAAGGATATGTCTGTCAAAAATTTGATGGCTCTTGGGAAATGGTTAATCCTAGGCAGTAGTTTATTATTAACAGCCTGTGGTACTACTAACCTAGAAAAGACAAAGAGTCTATCTAGTCAGAAGAGTGTAAGTCACAATTATACACACGCAGGAACAGGTGTAGAAGTGTGGTATAACTTTGTAAGAAACAATCTTAGCAAGTTGAGTAAAGAAGATAGAGCAAAGCAAGACAAAGCAGTATTCTTTGCACTAGATAACTTGGAAGAAGGCAAAGTGGTTAGTTGGCACAATATGAACGATGATACACATGGATTCGTTAAAGTTGTAGCAAGTTATCCGCATGGCAGTGGTTATTGCAGAGTTGTGTTTACACAAATTAAAAAGAAGAGTAAAACTAGGGACTTTAAAGAGACAGCCTGTAAAGATGTTGCTTATCAAGGCTGGCAATTTATAAGGGATTAACCGATAAATATATAAACTTTAAGAGGAGTTTATATGTTATTTGGTTTATTAACCTTTTTAATTGCGATAACCATATCAAGTGTAGCAATCTATTACTCAGTAGCAGGACTTGTGGCAATCTTTGCCGCGGCGGCTGTGCCTATAATCATAATGGGTACTGCCTTAGAAGTTGGAAAACTTGTTGCCGCAGTATGGCTCCATAGGTATTGGAACAGAGCCGCCTGGTGGTTAAAAACATATCTATCCATTGCAGTGGTTGTATTGATGATTATAACATCAATGGGTATATTCGGATTCCTTTCAAAAGCACACGTAGAACAAAATTTAGCCAGCGACACAGTCACATCAAGAATAGAAATATTAGAAGGCAAAATACTTGCTGAAGAAAAGTATATTGAAAGACAGAATCAAGTTTTAGAAAGAATTCAAAACAAAGATAGCAGTGGCGTAGACAGATTTAATCAAGACATAGCCATAGAGCAAAAGAAGATTGATGACGCATATGCTAGAATAGAAGTGTTAGATGCTGACGTAGAAGCATTCACATCACGTAATAAAGGATTTGGTGGTACTGGTAGAGTAAAACAAGGATTAGAATTAAGAGAAAAACAAGGACCAGAACGTGAAGCACTTATGCTTAAAATTGAAAAAGCATCACAAAAGATAGATGAATTAAGATCAAAGAACGATGCATCATTAGATGGCATTGAGGTACAGGTACAAGTAGCAGAAAAAAATATATTTGATGCAACAGGTAGAATTGATGGACATCTAGTTGCCATTGAGCCTTTAAAAAGTCAAGTGATGAAGTTGGAGTCTGAAGTAGGGCCTATTAGATATATTGCTGAATTTGTGTATGGAGAAGAAGCAAACAGGAACTTATTGGAAGAAGCAGTTAGATGGGTTATTATTACTATCATATTTGTGTTTGATCCACTTGCAGTATTATTGTTGATTGCTTCACAGTATACATTCCGTTGGAGATACATTGACGCAGGTGGCACAATAACTCCACCTAGCAAACCAACTCCACCCAGCAAACCAACTCCACCTAGCACACCTAAAGAACCAAGTGGTGGTCAAAGTTTAAAAAAGATAGTTGAAAAACAAAAAGAGGTTACAAGTAAACCAATTAGTTTATCAAAGATATCTAATGCAAAACCTATAGTGCCTAAAGCACCAGCAGAAAAAACTTTGCATGAAGAATTAATGGAGGGTTTCGAGAAAGAACAAAAAGAACGCGAAGCAGAAGAACAATTAGAAAGATTCAAGCAAAGAGAAAAAGAAGAACAAGAAGCATTAGAAGAAGTTGCTCGTAAAGCCAAAGAAGAAGATAAAGTTGATTACGATAAGGTAGAAGAGCAAATTAAAACCACTTTAGAAAATATTGAACCAGAAGAAAAATTAGAAACACACCGTATTACCAAGCCTGGTTATGCGGCGGCATGGAAAGAGACTGTAAAAGAAGAAGATCCACCAATGCCATTAGAGCAATGGAATAAGATGATTGAAGAAGCAGAAAAAGAAGTTGCTAAAGAGGATCCAAAAAAAAAGACTTCAAACTACATAATGAGAGCAGAGACAGGCGACAAGCAAGTGAAGATCAAGGACAGAGTGGAAGAATAAAACCAAATCTGACTCAAGTAGTATATCCAGAATCATACGTTCAAAACGAAGAACAATCTAACAAATCACATTGGAAAAAACTGTACGAGTAATAGCATAATTATTTGTATGCCAAAACTGAATCTAATCACAGAGCCTGACAAGTTGCATAACGAGAACAAGAGTGTATTGCTTATCAATCCTGCTGAAAGTGTAAAGCATGATTTTAATGAAAGAGCAAAACAATTTGAAAAAGATGTTAATGTCTATATGTTTGAAGTGAAAGATCCAGATGATGAACAAAACTTAAAATGGTTAATTGAAATAGCAAACGCAGTTGATGTAATAATATTTGATGTCAACGGCACATTTAAAGACAGATGGTTAATAGGTTATGTTTTGAACAAAACAAATTGCTATTATATATGGCATGGTAGCAGTGCTTTTGAATTCAATTTGATTAACAATAATAGAGTGTACGATCTAGAATTTTTACCAAGTAAAATTAAAGAACTGGAGCACAAATAATGCCAATGAAAGCCGACTTATGGTTTCCAACTGTGATATGGAATGATCATTTGAAAGATACTAATAATATCGAATTAAAAGATTATGTAGAAAAACTTGCTCAAGAAGATAAAGAAGGCAAAGTTGCATCTAACTATGGCGGTTGGCAAAGTAAGTCTTTTGAAATACTTGATCAAAAGCCTTTAGCAATAGAAAGATTCATGCACTCACTTCAGAGATGTATAAACGAGTGTACCAAAATGGCAGGTATGCCTGACTTGATTATATCTGATTACTGGTGGAATATAAACTATCACAAAGATTACAATCAGCCTCACAATCACAGAGACAGTATGCTGAGTGGTGTGTATTATATAGATGTGCCTGAAGATTCAGATTCCAAAATACACTTTGACAGAGAAGACGAAGCACAATATTATCTACCTAGATTGATGCCCAAACGCAATCAAATTACCGCAGTAAGAGCCACATACACTCCAGTCAATAATGGCATACTAATATTTCCTAGTTGGGTCATTCACTATGTTGATGGCAATAAGTCGCAGAAACCAAGAATATCTATGAGTTTCAATACAAGTATCGCGGCAACTGAAGCCAACAATGAATTGGCTAAGATGAATGGCTATCCACCATTGACACAAAATGAGTAGTGTGTTATTATGCTTTAGATGGCTACGTCTAAACAAAAACAAGTTTTAATCGAAAAAATCAAAAACGAAAGAAAGTTTTATGAACTTAGGTTCGAAGCCTATGGCGGTGAAGCAGTCATGGGTCATATTACCAAAGAGGCATACAACTATTGGAGTAAAAGACAAGACAAGTTAGGTCAGTATCTTGCAGAGTATAGAGATATGAATATGCTTAACAAGGTGCCAAAAAAAGCACAACTTGAAAGAGACTGGTATGAACATGATGATATCACACACGTCAGCGGTTGTGAATTGTCTGACAGTTGCACATTGTATATTGACCAATATGATAAAGAGTTTAAATTTGAGGACACAATCCATGCAATACCTTTGGAATATGAAAAGTTAGGCAAGTATGGAATCAAATGCATTGAAACAGGTACCTTTGATTCGGATCATTATTCCGTGGAAAACAAACATTATCTATTTGGGCAGAGTTTTGAAAAAGGTGTTTGGCACACAGAAGAAAAAATTAAAGGTGGCCCACACGGACTAAAGTTAGATCAATTACATCTTGAATATCAAAACATAGAAGGCTGGCCCGTAATATGCCATGTTGAATATGAAGGATTCGAACATCATCTACAAGCAGACACCAGAGGCAAATCATTTACATTGGAAGTAAGAGAAGGATATCAAAGCAAAGATTTTGGTAAAAAAGATACAAAAAATATATGGTTAGACTCTTGATTTTTTATAATAAGTTATTATATAATATAGTATCACAGTATGTGATAAATAATAGTGTAAGTTGCTTGGATAGGACTTACATTAAATTAACTTGCTTAATAAGGAGGAAAAGCGATGACAAATAAAGCACTATCTATATTCAATCAATTAAGACCAGTAACAGTAGGATTCGACAATGTGTTCGATCATTTTGAAAGAATGTTCGAAAATGACATTTACAGAATGCCAACTGCTACAAACTTTCCACCATACAACATAGTGAAGACTGGTGAATACACTTATGACGTGGAACTTGCACTTGCAGGTTTTTCAAAAAACGACATAGATGTAGAGTACAAAGACAATATGTTGACTGTTAAATCTAAGGAGAAGGACAAGTCCGAAGCCAAAGATACAGACGGTGTACTTCACAGAGGCATTAGCAAAAGATGGTTTTCTAAATCATTCACTATTGCTGATGATGTAGAAGTAAAGGGAGCAGAACTTAAAGATGGTTTGCTGAAAGTATCTATGGAACGTATAATTCCAGAAGGTAAAAAAGCAAGAACTATTGAAGTTAAGTAACTTTGAATATGGTAGGGTGGCAACACCCTACCTAACTTAAACAAGTAGGAATAATGACAACAGATTTAGAAGTAAAAGTAGATTCGAAAGTAAAGGCACTGACAAAGGAACCAGAAAACTATTCAGTGATATTGTTAAATGATGAAGTGACTCCAATGGATTTCGTCATTGAATTGCTAGTCAAAATATTTAGGCACACGCCAGAAACAGCAAAAGACCTTACAATCAAAATCCACAACGAAGGTTCGGCAGTGTGTGGTGTATATACATATGAAATAGCAGAACAAAAAGGAACAGAAGCAACAAATGAAAGTAGAACTAGAGGCTTCCCTTTACAAGTTAAAATAGAATCGGAATGAGCCTAAAAGAATTAACCAAACAAGTACACCAAGATGCAGAACGACAAGAGTTCGTAGGAGAACTGATGTCTGGCAAAATGTCAAACGAAATGTATGCAACGTTCTTATGGAACCAACACGCAATATACAATTTGTTAGAAGCCTGTGCAATGGCAAACAGTTTATTCAATGACTTTCCAACTGTGCGTAGAGCACCAAAAATATTAGCGGACTTCCAAGAACTTTGGAAAGAGTCTGAAAATCCCACATTAACTGAATCAACTGAAAAATATGTTAGACACATTTTTAATATCAAGGACGATCCTGAAAAACTAATGGCACACATTTACGTTAGACACATGGGTGACTTGTCCGGTGGTCAAATGATTAAAAAAAGAGCACCTGGCAAAGGCACAATGTATGAGTTTGATTGTGATATTAAAGAAACAAAAGAAATAATAAGATCAAAAACAAATGACAGTATGGCAGAAGAAGCCAAACTTTGTTTTGAATACGCAACACAACTATTTAAGGAATTGTATGCCGAGAAAAAAGAGACTGACCAACAAGTGGGATCTAATTAAAATTAAAGTATTAGAAGACGAAATAAAGTATTTTAAAAGTTGTATTCTCGAACACGACACAGGACATATTTACACCACAATAGATGCATTAGAAACAAGAGTAAGATTACTTAAAGGAATAGAAACAGATGATCCTTTTATACATCATAGAACGGATCCTAATTTAATATGAGTTATATTTGGGACACACTAATAGACTGCCAAGAACAAATTATAAAAGAGTTTGATTCAAGAGGTGAAGAGATTCAAGAAGAAGGAATGGCACAATTTAATCAACCTGATAACGGTTGGATTAATAGAGTGTGGCAAACGGAAGATTGTAGACGTTGTCATATAGATGTAGTAGATGCTAGAGAGTCAAAAGGATTGTGGATGATGCACGTATGCATCTTTCCAAATTTAGATAATAATGGTCCTATATATGGCTTTGATGTAATTGCAGGTAAAAATAAAATTACAGGAGCCTTTCATGACTTTTCAAAAAGTTCAGGCGGTGAAGAACATCCTTTAATAGATTGGTTTAAAGAAGCAGTTGAAGAATTTATTCCTAGTAAAAGAAGAGAATTACCTCAATGGGCATTGAACATATTCAGTGGTTCAATGATTGCGGCAGGTAACGTAAGGACCGACGAAGAAGCAAAAGCAATAGTGGACCTTGCAGTAGACAATTTAAAAGTTTACTTTGATTGCATATGCGATTATAGACAAACAGCAGACAAAGAAAAAACAACAGAAGCACAAAACTATTATTGCCATAATCAACAACAAAATCCACACACACCAAAAGTAATGAAATCGCTTGGATTAAAAGAAGAAGATGTAGAACTGTTCTGTACAGATGCATTGTTTCCAAAAATAAAATAAAAAGCCAAGCAATACGCCTTTTCTAACAGTTTGACACATTGTATCAATTGTGTTAATATATTAATATGTTACACACAATAGATGATATTAAAATAAAGTTGACTGCCATGAAGGTTAAAAGCATGGAAATTGAAAAAGCCATTGCTGAAAAAAGACCAGAAGAAGAAATACAGTTCCTTACAGATGAACTGAAGCAGATGGCAATGGAAATTGCAAAAGGGTAATGTTAGTTAATATAACAGGTGGAAACAAACACCTGAGATCACTAGCACAGAGTCTAGTCGAATATTGTGCAGAACATCTGTTTCCTAATAATCTTAAAAACAAAATAACATTAGACATTGAATTTTCTAAACAACTATACAAAGAAGATGGTATATTAGGTGAAATTGATTTTGATGATTCGAATCACCGACCAAGAGAATTTACAATCATTGTAGATTGTACAGGTTCCAAGCGAACTATGATGGAGACCATTGCACATGAAATGGTACACCTAAAGCAATATGCCAAGGGTGAGTTGGTTGATTTGAGCAGATGTGGTTCCACAAGATGGCAGAACAACTTGGTGGACAGCCAGACCAATTACTGGGATCTGCCCTGGGAAATTGAGGCACATGGCAAAGAGTTGGGACTGTTCATTAGATGGGCAGAAGCAAAAAACCTCGCAAAACACAGTTGGACCCAAGAAAAAGTTTTATAAACTACTACTTTAATTAATTTCTGGTGCTTTTTCAGAGCAGATTTTTAATTAAATAGTAGTATGAAATCCAAAAGACACTACAAGATTAAAATCAAGAAAGCACTTGAGAGAAGAGGCGACGAAGCGGACTACTTTCCTACAGACGCGGT
>TARA_B100001057_G_scaffold260205_1_pt1 | contig 10795 bp, 10 predicted proteins | sample TARA_B100001057 | Tara Oceans TARA_B100001057 (sample SAMEA2621839) | marine metagenome | biome: marine biome (ENVO:00000447); feature: surface water layer (ENVO:00002042); material: "saline water (ENVO:00002010), including plankton (ENVO:xxxxxxxx)" | depth 5 m | reverse complement strand
TCACCAGAGACGATCAGTTCAGCTCTTAAGAATGCAAAAATAGCCGCCCAGGCTCTCCCCAAGTCAGCTCTTTCTTGGCATAATTTGGCCGTTGCTCAGGGACGTAATGGCAATATAGCGATGGCAAATTTATCTCTGGCCGAACTAGCTTTACTACAAAACAACATGCATAAAGCTACTTTACATGCGAACCGAGCAAAAAAGGTTTTAAAAGAAAATACGCCTGCTTATCAAAGATTACTGGACATAATTAATACGTCTAAAAAAACCAAAAAAAACCAACGTTAAACTTGTTATTGGATAAGCCTACAAATGACTTTTCGACATAAAAAGCACCAATCAATATCAAATCTCAATTCTATCATAACCACTATTCTATGTTTTATTTTCCTCTTTCTAACGAGTTCCTCCGCGTTGGAAGCTCAATCTACCGATACTTTCACTCCAGCGGAAAAGGCGGAAATATCAAAGCTTGTTCGCCAATATATCAAGCGTAATCCAGAAATCATATTAGAGGCGCTAGAGGATATCCAAGAGCAAGAAAAAATTCAGAAAGAAAAAGAACAGCGCACCCAACTGAAACTCAATGAGAAATTTATTGAGAGGGATATAGATGATCCTATTTTAGGAAACCTAAGTGGGAAAATTATAGTGACAGAATTTTTTGACTATCAATGCGGTTATTGTAAAAGGATGTTAAAAATTCTCCTGGATATCTCCAAGGCTCAGCATGATGTAAAGATAGTCCTTAAAGAATACCCAATATTAGGGCCTGTCTCGACACTGGCGGCACAGGTGGCTCTGGCGGCAAAAAAACAGAAGAAATATGCAGAGATGCACGCTGCTTTTATGCAGTTAAAAGGACGATTATCTGAAAAAGCTGTCTTTCAAATCGCGAAAGAGGTAGGCCTGGACACAGAACAGCTGCAAGAGGATATGATGGACCCGAAAATCTTAAACCATCTGACACGAACGAGAGAGTTGGGCAAACGCCTTATGATCAGAGGAACTCCTGCTTTCATAATTAATAACACCATTTCGCCTGGCGCATTAACAAAAAATCAATTACTAGAGCTAATTGCACAAGCAAGAGACAAACGTTGAGTGCTCATTTGTTTGGGAATGGTTTCACGTCACGACTAAACAAATAAAGGGTTCCTGAAATGAATAATACTGTTGCAACAATCCCGAAGACTAACCGATATCCCGATAGTATAGAATGTTCATTAACTAAAAAGATCTCAACTAACGAGCCTGTTAGGCTCTGTAATACAAAAATAAAACCAACCCCCAAAAAATTCACAAATGTTAGTGCCCTTCCTGCATAATTCTCCGGCACATAGCCACGGCAGTGGCCGGCCAATGTTACAAATATTGGAGATGAGATGGAGAAAACACAAAGCATGACGATAATGAACGCTATGTGAGTTGTCGGGAAAATAGCAAGCCCTAAAAGATTCACTATCATAAGGCTCACGCCTGTCAAAACCACCCATTTTCTTGTATTAAAGACACGATCTAGTGGTCCATATATGTATGTACCAAGGTTAACGCAAAGAACCATTAAAAATATTATAGAACCCGCGCTAGTGGGGTTCAATCCATGGATATCCCGCAGAAAAGGACCAACCCACAAACCACCTATAGTTGCAAACGGAACAGAGAAACAAAGAGCCATTGCAAATATGGGCCACAAATTTCTATCCTTTATTACTTCGAGCAAGCCAAGAATAGCCGTTTTGGAATTCTCCTTCGTATTTTCTATTCTGGTTCCTGGGGGTCTATCATCAACAAAAAACCAAATCAAAACACTTGATAATAAAGAGACTACTGCCAAGTACAAAAATGTGCCAGTAAAGCCGACATATTGAATTGATGCTGCTAAAGGAGCGGTGCCTATCATCCCCCCCAATGCCCCTGCAACGGCAATAGTAGTCGCAGCTACACTGGCCACACGTTCAGGACTGGCCCATGCAAGAGCCACTAAATAAACTCCTGTGATCGACGCCCCATGACCAATACCTATCAAGGTTCGGCCAACTGTTAATCCTGATGATGTCTCAGCTAACCCAAAGATAACCGTTCCAATTATTGCAACCGAACTCCAGCCAACTATCATTCGTCGGGCACCGAATCGATCTAGCATAATTCCGAAAGGAATTTGCACCAACGCCGAAGAAAGAAACATAACACCAATGACAACACCAATCTCAGCTGGTGTTAATTGATGGATACTTGATAATGCGTTAGCTACTACACTGCCACCTACACGATTTACCTGCACTAGGGTCAGGAAAAAGCCCATTATCATCATGATTTTTGTCAGATTTGGCAGAGGCTTATTAATTATCCGCTTTAACAAGAGATAAATTTTCATATTCAATCTTTATAGAATTAATTACAGAATTAAATTACCAGTAATTATTAAACTGAGAAGTTTCCAAGGCACGTTTACGTCTAACTGTAAAATCGGATAGCTAAAATTAGCTATTAATCAGCGTTCATACTCCCCCTGCAAAAGAACAGGGAACGTCTCACAATCTAATTTATCACCAGGTTTAAGAGATACTTCAGGGAATGGCGGTGACATTTCTCCGCTTCTTCTTACAAACCTTGCATCGTCGCCCGTAAATCGAGCGGCAAAAGCTCTTCGTCTTGACACTTTCGATATATTCCCCGGAGCACCATGAACTGTGAGGAAATTGAATGCGATACAATCGCCTGGCGCCAGGTCCCATGACAATAGTTCATAACGATCGATCTCCGAGTCAATGTCTGGCATTGGTTCAAACCCTTCGTCTTTGGTGGCATACTCAATCCCCACAAACTTAGTAGGAGTGAACCATCTACCCCATTTATGAGACTTTGCTATAAACTGAACGCAAGTTTCTTTTGGAACCGGATCGAGAGGGATCCATAAAGAACACGTATCTTTTCCATTTACGCAATAATACGGTTGATCATGATGCCATGGTGTTCGCTCTTGTGTACCAGGTTCTTTGACAAGAACATGCTCATGGAAGAGGTTTACTTTTGAAGAACCCATCAATTGTGAGGCTAAATCTGCAGCCGGTGATTCAAAAAAGAACGATTTATATTCTGGTATACGATTCCAATTACAATAATCGCCAAAAAACCCACCCGGGGAGGTTTTATCAGTGTAATTGCGAGTGTATTTTCCAGGAGTAGAAATATTATATTCTACGCCTTCACGCAATTTTTTCACCCAACCTTCTGAGATAACCTTTGGCAGTAGAACCGCCCCAAATTCCTTAAAAGAGGCAATTAGGTCATCGTCAAGTCGCATTATCTTTCCAGCCTTCATTGTGCAAAAGGAAATCTATAAAATGAAGATAACCTAGTTATGACACGGACGACGATATATCTAAAGACTGAATATTTTGAGTCTCGATTATTTTCTTAATTCGATCTATTTTTAATACGTTATCCCTTAACGCGGCCAGTCACAGAAATATCGCCCACGGAAATTGCTTCTTTGAGAATATCAATCCCGAGGGAGAGTTCCTCACACGACTGCCTATGTCTGCGTAATTCCAATAATTCTGACTCTTTTAATCCTCCCGTCTCTGAGCGCCCAATATCTAAAACCTTAGCTATGTAACGACCACGAACTCTTGCCGATAACTTAATGACCTGTTCAATCTCATGACTAGAGACATCTAGCACAACGCCTTGTGTTAAGTTATTATTTTGGCTATTCAAAAATCTATCCAACTCGACAACATACTGTCGCCCGTTAACAGTTCCCTCATGTGAACTTTCGTTCCCAGGTTTCTTGATGGCTAATTCATTGGAGTGTCTATCCGCTTTTTGTTCCATTTGAATCTTTACACGTCGATTCAGATTCGCGGCCCTTTTGACAGAAGGTGAGGTTAATTCCGGGATGGGCAATGAATCAGAGAAATTTTCCGAAATTTTAGACTTTTTGGCTTCAAGACTCGCACCCTTCTGACCTTTTTGCATTAAAGACGGTCTTAACGTTTTAGGACTTACAGATGGGTCTAAGCCGGTTTTTTTCTGGAAATTATTATTTTCTTCTAAGGCCTCAAGGCCTGCTTTTAACGCTGCTTTTAATGACATAATTCTATCGCACTTCCCACTCCAGTTAGCTCACGAAGACTTCAATGCAATAGTTATGCCTGTTTCAAAAACACGGGATCTAACTCGCTGTATACTTTTCGATTTAATCGATATCGTAACCTGATCAATATAAATAGATGTCGACTAATAAAGTCGCTATTCTATTGGTTTTGTCATATGCTTTGATCAATTGTATAAAAACGCTCGAGAGAAATAGCTATGGTAGCTGTAATAACTGATCTTTTAACAAGAGAACAAATTAGTGCGATAAATACTAAACTATTTTCTTCACCTTTTTCTGATGGCAATATGAGTGGTGGTGTTTTGGGCGCGCAGTTAAAGAAAAATACTCAAGTTCCTCCCAATAGTCCCCAATATAGAGAACTAGCCGAGCTGGTTATGGGCGCCATGCAAAAAAATGATGCTTTTAATAGCGCCGCAATCCCACGAAGAATCCTATCGCCGATTTTCAGCGCATACGCCAAAGGTGACGAATATAAAAAACACGTTGATGCCGCGATGATGGGCCCGTACCCCGGAATGAGAACTGACCTATCAATTACGATATTTTTGAATGAGCCTAAAGCATATACTGGTGGAGAGTTGATCCTTGAATCACCTTTGGGAGAAAAAAGTTTTAAACTTCCTCCAGGCTCAGCAGTTCTATACCCCACACATTATGTTCATTGTGTTAATCAGGTTACGAAGGGCAGAAGGCTGGCCGCTGTTACTTGGATTGAAAGTATGGTTTCAGATCCCCAAAAACGTGAAATATTGGCAGATTTTGCATCTGCAGCCGAAATGTTGGTCACCCAAAAAGGCGACATGGATATTATAAGAAATTTAGAAAAAGGGCGCCTCAATCTTCTGAGAATGTGGGCCAACACCTGATAAGTTTAGTCACCCATGTAAAGGCTTTTCTAAAATATTTATTGCATCAGAACCGTTTAAATTTTGTACTCAGCAATGAACTCTTTTTTAAATTGAAGTCCATGTCCAGGCCGTTCAGGTGCCGAGTAAAAGCCATCAACCGGCAAAACGGGCTCAACCCACGCATCGTCCATCCAATTCACATACTCTATAACTAATGGGTTTGAAATCGAGGCCATAAGCTGGACCATCAATTCCGGAAACAGATGAGGCGCGATGGTCATTCCCCAAGTGTCCGCGAGGTTTGCTATTTTCCTCAATTCGGTGAATCCACCTCTCATTATATCGGGTTGAAGTATTGGTAAATTTGGGTTTTCAAAAAATGGACGCATGTCAAATCGGGTAAAGTGAGTTTCGCCTCCAACAATCCGTATATCTAAGGCATTTGCAATACGGGCATATCCGCTAAAATCCTCACAAGGAACCGGTTCCTCCAGCCAAAAGAGATCATATTGTTCAAACTTTCGGCCAATAACGATTGCCTCATCGGCAGTCCAAGCCATATTAGCATCAATCATTATATCAATTTCAGGCCCCAACTTGTCGCGCATCAAAGCAACATTTCTTACGTCTTGATGCCTGTCATATAATATTCCGCACTGCATTTTTATCGATGTGAAACCATCAGCCACGTAGCGTTGCGCTCTCTCTACCATGCCATCAGGCCCATATCCCCTCCAACAGCCACTTCCATATGCTGGAATGATATCATTACAATGTCCCCATAACCGATGAAGTGGCATATCAACAGATTTGCCAACTGCATCCCAAAGGGCGATATCTATTGCCGATTGCGCCATAACAGTTATACCCATTCGACCAACCCAATAATTTTTTTTCCAAAGTTGCGTCCAAATACCCTCAACATCTGTAATATTACGGCCTAAAAGTTCCGGGATAATGAGCTCCATCAAACAGGCTTTAATTGTTTCAGCGCCACCCCCTAGGAGCATAAGATACCCCATTCCTATTATACCCGAATCAGTTTCTATTTCGACTACCAGTATCTCCCGGTATTCAGGGACAGAGGGGCCAAATCTCGGTGCCTCAACCCAGGGAGCTTGCAGTTTCATTATGCGGACTTCTTTTATTTGCATTAGGGTGGCCCTTTCTTTGATTAGACCCAAAATGCACTCTATCAAATTCATTGTAAAGGGAGATGGATTCCAGTCCAATAACATGTATATTTTGAATGCTTATAAATAATTATTACAAGGGGCAATTGTATGAATTTTGCGGGTACGTTAAGTAGAAGTGCTCTGACGTACGCTGATAATGCAGCGGTCTCAAAGGGGCATTCTATAGTTTTAAACTATGCTCAATTATCAGATAGAGTTTCTAAATTAGCTTATTCTCTTAGATATTCATTGGCACTCAAAAAAAACGACCGAGTAGCCCTAATCATGAAGAACTGCCCAGAAATCATTGAAACTATTTATGCCGTATGGCACGCCGGATTATCGGTTGTTCCTATAAATGCAAAACTTCACCCCCGTGAGTTTGGGTATATTTTAGAAGATAGTGGTGCAAAAGTCTGTTTCGCGACAGGCGAGCTAATGGAGTTCGTTACAGATGCGAAAACTGATGCACCTTTGTTAGATCATATCATAGAGGTTGGTACCTCCTCATATGAAAAGCTTTTTGATAGAAGCGCAATGCCATTAGAAGATCTAGCCCCAACAGACCTCGCATGGTTGTTCTATACATCTGGTACGACCGGCCGCCCTAAAGGAGCAATGCTCAGTCACCGTAATATTCATTCCATGACCATGAATTATCTGGCGGATGTCGATACCATTGACCCCAATGATTGTATAATACACGCCGCTCCTATGAGCCATGGATCCGGTCTTTATGCGCTACCTCATATTGCCCGAGGCGCCAATAATATAATCCCCGAAAGCGGTGGTTTTGACGTAGCTGAAACCCTTGATTTGATACAATTCTGGCCCCAGTCTACGTTTTTCTTTGCCCCAACGATGGTAACCCGTCTAATTAATGCCCCCAATATCAATCAGTCTGATATTTCAAATCTAAAAACGATCGTTTATGGCGGGGCTCCTATGTATCTGAACGATACCTTAAAGGCTCTGGAAATATTGGGGCCTAAATTAGTACAAATTTATGGACAAGGAGAATCTCCTATGACCATTACCGGACTTCCAAAGCATATTGTAAATAATAAAAAACACCCCAATTATTTCGAACGGCTCTCCTCTGTTGGTATAGCCCGCACCGATGTAGAGATCAGAATTGTGTCAGATAATGGAGAGCCGAAAGATGTTGGCGAGGTGGGTGAAATTATCGTACGTGGAGACGTTGTCATGAAGGGATATTGGAATAATCCAGAGGCAACGGCAAATTCAATTCGTGACGGATGGTTATGGACCGGCGATGTTGGAAACATCGACGCAGAAGGGTTTTTAACGCTTAAAGACCGATCAAAAGATCTAATAATTTCAGGAGGAACAAATATTTATCCTAGAGAAATCGAGGAGATACTCTTAAAGCACCCATCAGTTTACGAGTGCGCCGTTGTTGGTCGTCCCCACGCCGACTGGGGAGAAGAAATAATAGCTTTCATCACGACACATCCCAATACTTCGGTCACCAAAGAAGATCTAAATGAACTCTGTTTAGAACATATAGCGCGATTTAAACGACCAAAAGACTACCGGTTTGTGGATAAGTTGGAAAAAAATAATTATGGAAAAATTCTAAAAACGGAGCTCAGAGAGATACTCAAGCGAGAATAACCTTTCATCAAAGTATTCCCTCTAAACATCAAGACATTGGCGATGAGTTACGTCTAAATACTCAAGAAGTTGTTTACGATAAGGCGCTATATTTTTGTACTGTTGCATATCAGCGCTCATATTTTTAACTGAGTGAGCGAGGTCCACTAGGGCTTCAGGCTGGACTGCTAGTGCTGAAACTTTATCTACATAGGTCTTGATGCTGAAAAGAATCCATCCAGTGTTTGGTAATCGGCGCAGCGTTTGGCGTTCGCACCTCAAAAAAATCAGATCGCCTGCATTTTTTGAATTGATACTTCTAGAGTAATCAGTGCTAGTTTTTCTGATGGGTTGATATAGATCCGGGTCATCTGTTAAAGACCAATTCACTCGCCAGACAGGCTTATTAATATCTAATTTATCAAAGAACCTATCCACAGGTCTTGCTAATTTATCTTCGTAATCAGGAACTGGAGAGTGGATATCAACCATGCGCTTTCCGATTTTGTCGATAAGCCGCCAACGAGATGGGAAACATAGGGATGCAGCTTCCAAAGTATATCCCGTATCTCCAGGAGCCATAAGACACAGGTCCTCTTGTACAAGTCTACCCGCCAAGTTGAGGGGTATTTCTGCAAATTCTTTCCTAGAAAAGTTTCGCTTTATTCCATCGATAAAAATTTTATCTCCATCAATTCTCACAAGTTCAGAGTGAAAGGTATTCATATAGTCTATAATTAAATCTAAGACTTCCTGTTGGGCTAATTGACTTCCCTTCTTACTCTGAAACACTTCGTAATTTTGGTTGGCCAGTAACGCTTCTTTTTCCAATAGTTCTCTATAGTAATACTCATCCGGCTCAAGCCATTCGTCTAAATTCAAAGAGATAATACCCATTGACAATCTAAACCTGCCTTTGTCAAAAGGCATATATATGGGGTTTTTGCGACATTTTAGTTTTTTTAAAGTCATGTGAACTTTGTGCCAATATCTGTTGTCTGCACAAAAACGTTTATTTAGCTAAGGGCGAAGGGCACCCGAACCTGATGTGGTTCGAGGCGATGTTCCATCATAACCAATTAATCTATTAGCCTCTTGCCCTTTTAGCGGTTCAGTATAGCAATTAACCGTACCGATTGTTCTGTAGCAATAAAGGGACTCCGCTGCAACGGTTTCAGCAGGCTTTTTACTCGCGCCGATCATATCTTTAATCTTGTCGCGAACTTGACTATCGCACGCACTTAGACAAACCATTAGTGCTAACAATAAGGCGATTTTTTGCATTTCCTTCTCCGGGTATACAGAAACTTCACAAAAAGAAAGCTTCCTTAAACTAGGCAATCACTTCTCAGTGTACAGTGTTCAAAACTGTTCGCACGGTATCTGCTATAAAATCAACCTGCTTTTTTTCTATTATTAACGGCGGAGAAAGAGCAATAGTATCGCCCGTAGTACGAATTAGAAGGCCCGCATCAAAAGCTTTCTGAAAAGCATCCATCGCTCGAAATGTAGGTTTTCCAGGGATTGACTCTAGTTCAATCGCCCCCATCATCCCTAAGTTACGTACGTCAATTACATTATTAGAATCGCTAAGCGAATGTAAAGCAGACTCAAAATAAGGAGCTAATTCTGCTGCACGAGCAAACAAGTCATCATTTCGATATACGTCTAGCGTAGCTATTCCAGCCGCACACGCAAGCGGATGTCCGGAATATGTATACCCATGAAAAAACTCAATTGCATTCTCCGGAGCTGCATTCATAAACGCGTCATAAATACCATCCCTAACAAATACGGCCCCCATGGGCACTGTAGCATTTGTTATGCCCTTGGCAGTGGTAAAAAGGTCTGGTTTCACATCAAAATACTCATTAGCAAAACTATCGCCAAGACGACCAAAGCCCGTAATTACTTCATCGAAAATAAGAAGAATGCCATGCTTCGTACAAATTTCACGCAATCTTTTTAAATAACCTTTAGGAGGAATTAGAACACCTGTAGAACCAGCGACTGGTTCTACGATAACAGCAGCGATAGTCGAAGCATCATGTAAGGCGACTATTCTTTCCAGATCTTCCGCAAGATGAGTTCCCCAATCAGGCTGACCGCGAGTAAATGCATTGTGTTCTAGATTATGTGTATGGCTCAAATGATCTATACCCGTGAGCATATTTCCAAACATTTTTCTATTCGGTGATATTCCGCCGACGGATATACCTCCAAATCCAACACCATGGTAACCTCGTTCACGCCCAATAAAGCGAGTACGAGATGCTTCCCCGATGGTCCTTTGATAGGCCAATGCCATTTTTAACGCTGTATCCACAGATTCCGATCCAGAATTAGTAAACATAACGTGGCTATATTCTTTAACCATTCCAGTGAGTTTAGATGCAAACTCGAAGGATAGTGGATGTCCAATTTGAAACCCTGGGGCATAATCGAGCTTCTCTACTTGTTTGCGAACAGCATCTATAATTGGTTGTCTTCTGTGCCCTGCATTGACGCACCATAACCCGGAGGTGCCATCTAAAACACGTCGCCCATCCGGCGTAATGTAATGCATACCCTCGGCTTCGATAAAAAGTCTTGGCTGCTTCTTAAAACTTCGATTATCAGTAAATGGCATCCAAAGAGAATCTAAATCATTTGGTATCGTAACATCTGAAATCGACATTTGTAGCTCCCAAAAAGTTATCATCCGTCTCTAAATAAAACTAGGGCTTCCCTAAAATCGAACTATAGAACAGCAATAAATAGATTGCGACTCTTTAACTAGAAATCTTATCAAACAGCTCCTGATATTTCGAAACGACAATACTTTTTGTAAAATTAGACATGAAGACCGAGTTTCCTGATTTGGCCAATGCTTTGGAGTTTTTGTGATCATTAAGAGCATCTCTAATCATAGATGCTAACGAGATAGGATCATTGACAGGAGCAAGTAAACCATTTTTACCATGTTCGATCAGATAACGAGGTCCATCACTAGCCGCAGCAATAACCGGCTTACTCTGCGCCCATCCTTC
>TARA_B100001057_G_scaffold60776_1_pt1 | contig 10801 bp, 8 predicted proteins | sample TARA_B100001057 | Tara Oceans TARA_B100001057 (sample SAMEA2621839) | marine metagenome | biome: marine biome (ENVO:00000447); feature: surface water layer (ENVO:00002042); material: "saline water (ENVO:00002010), including plankton (ENVO:xxxxxxxx)" | depth 5 m | reverse complement strand
ATTCGATTTTTAAAATTTTTATTTAAATCGTGACCAGCTCCATTAATAATTTCAAACTTGCATCCGTGAATTAAATTTGCCATTTTCTTTGAATGACTAATTGGGATGAATGGATCATTTGATCCATGAATTAACAATGTGGATGTTTTTATTTTTTTTAATTTTCTATATCTTGAACCAGACTTTTTAATAGCTCTTTTGTGTTGATTGAAAGCTTCTTTATTGTATCCTTTTCTTTTGGTTATCTCGTAAATTGATTTAATAATTTCACTTTCATGATCAAGTGCGTAATTTCCTTTACCTGTGAACAAACTTGATAGTTTGAAATGATAATTTAATTCTCTTTTTAATTCATTTTTATTATTACTGAATCCAAGCTTGACTCTTCTGACTTCTCTTGCAATATTTTTATTTGGATTTTCTGATTCAGGATCAAACAAATGCCCGCTTGACATCAAACAGGTTAGTGACAAAATTTTCTCAGGATAATTAATTGCTAAAATTTGAGAAATCATTCCACCCATTGAGTATCCGATTAAGTGAAAAGTTTGAATACCTAAATGATTGACGACCGAAAGTGTATCTTGTGCCATATCATTTAAGTTGTAGGATTTTGGATTGTCTGAATCTTTCCTCCAATCTGACATTCCACAGTCTCTATTATCAAATTTAACAACTCTGATTTTATTTTTTATTAGATCTCGAACTAAATCTTCCGGCCAATGTAATAGTGAATCAGAAAATCCATTTATTAATATAACCGTAGATTTAGAATTTTCGTTTGGGTTTATATCTTCAAAAAAAATATTGACTCCAATATTATTTACAAAGCCAGTCTTTCCAATAATTAGCTCTGGTAATTCCTTAAATGTTAACTTTGATATTATTCTTTGAATGTATTTTTCAGATGAATTATCCTTAAAAAAAAATAAATAAACCTTGTGAATTATTATTCCAAGTAGAAATAGTACAAAATATTTCATCATTCCCAAATGACACTCTCTTCACTTTTTTCCCAATCATTGTACTTAAGCGAAAACTTTTCATCAATTTTAGCTCTTTTAATTTTTAGAGTTGGAGTTGTCATTTCGTTATCGGGTGTCCAGTCTTCTTTGACAAAAATAATTTTAGAAATTTTCTTGTAATTATCTAAATCATTGTTTACATCTAACAAAATTTCAGATATTTTGCTTGTTGTAAACTCTTTATTATTTTTTGCAAGTTCAGTTGGTACAACCAACATCAGAGGTTGCACACAGTTTAAACCAACTAGGCATATTTGAGAAAACTCATCAACATTTCCAAACTTACTTTCAATTGCTGCAGGCTCAATATACTTTCCTTTAGATGTTTTAAAAATATCTTTAACTCTTCCTGTAACGTATAAGTACCCATCATCATCAATAAACCCTTTATCTCCAGTATGTAACCAACCATTTTGCAAAGTCGAATCGGTCATTTCTTTATTTTTGTAATAACAATCCATTAAAAATGGGCCTTTCATACATATCTCTCCTTCACTAGTTGTTTTTAAACTTACATCAGGACTTGAAATTTTACCAACAGAACCTTTACCATGATTCTGATACGGATCTAAATTGGTACAAACACAACAATTTTCAGTCATACCATAACCATTAGTAATATAAATCCCAATTGTTTTAAACCAATCAATAAGTTCAACAGAGAGAGCAGCAGCCCCCGAGATAATTACTTTGGCTTTTGACATACCCAATGATTTTTTTAATTTTCTTTTGATAATCCAAGATAAAACAGGAATTTTTAAAAGTTTGGTTAACTTAATTTGAGGTATTTTTAATAATATTTTTTCTTGAAATTTTGAGTAGATCCTTGGAACACCCTGAAAAGCAGTGGGACTTACACTACTTAAGTTTTGTCCAAAACTTTCGAGGGATTCTACAAAAGAAAGATTGCCACCATATCTAAGACATGTCCATTCTATACATACTCGTTCAAAAATGTGGTTTAGTGGTAAATATGAAATGAATCTGTTATTTCCACCCTCATCAATCCCTAAAGGATTATAATCTTCGTGTACACTTTTCGTATTGTATAGAGACTTATATTTTATTACTGCACCTTTTGGGTCACCTGTTGTTCCTGAAGTAAAAATTATGGTCCAAACATCATTATTTTTAGGATAAAAATCATCTGATTGTGGATCAAATCTATTAATAAAATCGAACCATTTTTCACCCACATCAACCTTTGAATGATTTTTATAATGGGGAAAGGAAATTATAGGAAGGTTTTCAGGAACACCTTGTTTCATTTCATCCCAATTTTCAACTTTGCCTACAAATAGTGCATCAACATCACCAAAATTCAGAAGATTTTGAATTTCGTAAGATTTCAGAGTTGGAAAAAAAGGAACTGAGATATAACCGGCAATTGTAATTGCCAAGTCAGCGATAATCCACTCTCTACAATTTTTTGAAACTAGCCCAATGTGGCTTTTTTCCTTTAATCCTAAACTTTTTAAACCAGTTGCTAATTTTCTAGCCATTAAGCCTACTTCTCCCCATGTGTAACTATCCCAAAGTTTACCGAAAGGTTGTCTCAAAAAAGGTTTGTCCGCTAGTTCTTTTTCCCATCTATAGAAAGGGAAATCAAAGGATTCGTCAATCATTATAAAAAATTAATTAATAATTTATACTTTAAAATTAAGATCTAATTTTAAATTATTTTGTTGTTTATTTTTAATCAAGTTAATAAAAAATTAAGTTTTTCGATCTAGTATATCTCTAATCTTTTTATATTTTTTTTTGTCTAGAGGATAATAAATTAAAAAGATCAGCGATGAAATGTAAACTAAAAATAATAATGGTCCTCCGATAAAAGTTAATGATTGAACAATTTTATCTGATATTTCAATCGAACTTGTTTGAGTTGGAAAAGAAATAAGTTTAAGTAATAATCCTCCAATCAGATACCCAACGCCGACTGTACATTTGTAAGCAAATGAAAGTATCGAAAAAAATATTCCTTCATTTCTCTTATTTGATGAAACTTCGTATTCATCAACTACATCTGCCATCATGGATGATGATAAACTCATACCACTCCACAAGAATGTGAATGCAAATAAATACAGAAAAAAAACTGAAAATATTACAGCTGGATTTTCATTAGACGGCATTAAATCAACCAATTTAAGAGTGTAAGGCGATGTCATTCCTACACTAAATAAAATTGTACATACTATTGCAGCTTTCTTTTTATCAAATAGTTTTCCAAATTTTGGTCCTATATACAAGGAAAACAATCCGCCTATTGCACCCGCAAGAATTATTGAAAGCATTTCTATTTCATTAAATTTAAAAATGTATGTTAGTTTATATGTCGTAATTGTGTTTCCAACTCCAAATGCCACATAAACCATTGCAGTAAAAAAAACAATGCTCCTAAAAGATTTCATTTTTAAGGCTTTTTTTATGATTTTAATTACAGATTTTATTGACTCATTTTTTGAATTTTGAGGAAGTGATGGTATTGAACTTTCGGTTCCAATTGAACTAATAAGAATACTTAAAGTCACGATAACACCACAGTATAATGAAAATGGAGAATAGGCATCTGGATTTCTTAGTGCAGTATCAAGACCAACACTGTCAGTAAAAAAAAAATAAATACCCATAAAAAAAATAATTGGCTGTAATGCTGTTGTAAAACTTAATCTAAAACTTGTTAAGATTGTTCTTTCATTGTAGTCCTTGGTTAATTCTGCTCCTAAGGACATGGCTGGCACTATATACATTGTTAGAAAAAACCTAATCACAATGGAAAAAAAAGTAAGCCAGCAAAACAACTGAAAATCACTCATGTTTGCCAGTGGATTAAATAATAACCAGATTGAAACCCCTAATGGGATGGCTGACATTAACATAAATGGGTGACGACGTCCCCATTTTTTAGACCTAAAGTTATCTGAAAGAGCTCCAACAAAAGGATCAGAAAACGCATCAAAAAAAAGTGAAACAAAAGTTGCAAGTCCTGTATAAAAAGGGTCTAGCCCAAGAACTTGATTATAAAAAAAGAATACGAATAAGGTGTAGAGAACATCTTTAATCCCAACTGAAACGAAACCAACTCCATATAAAAATTTTATTTTGTTAGATAATCTCATTTAGTTCTTAAATCTAAGTTATAATTTTAAATTCTAAACAACTTATATTTAAATTCCTTTCACATTTGGAAAACTTATTTGTTTATCATTAATTTTCGTTATTTTTATTTTGAAAATTGATTTAATAATCTTTTTCAACAATTCCAATTTAAATGAAAGTTCCAAAGTCAAATATAGAAGTCTTAAGTTCAACCTTTATTGAAAATGAAATTTCGATGAAAAAGTTGCTAAAAGAACTCAATTCTTACATTAAATTATCAAAAACCGAAGGTTCTAGTGATCAAATTAAAAGAACTAGAAAAAGAAAAAAACTCTTGGCTAGAGAGAAAATTGATTTGCTTTTGGACAAGAACAAGCCTAACATAGAACTAATGTCCCTTGCAGGCTTAAAACATGAAAATGGTTTTGGTGCTGGCGGAACAACTGTTGTGGTTCTTGGTTACGTTTCGAATGTACTTTGCTTAATTAATGCGAATGTAGCCACAAGAAAAGCAGGAGCAATTGATTATGCAACTAGTTTAAAAAATTTAAGATTATCACAAATTGCAAAAGAAAATAAATTATTAGTTATAAACCTTGTGGAAAGTGGTGGAGCTAATTTACCTGATCAGGACCGGGTTTTTAATAATTATGGTAAGTTTTTCAAAGAAATGTCAAGAAGGTCAAAAAAAGGGATACCGACTGTTTCTGTTGTTTTTGGAAATGCTACAGCTGGAGGTGCATACGTTCCAGGAATGTCTGATTACTCAATATTCCAAAAAAATGCTGCAAAAGTTTTTTTAGCTGGACCTCCACTTGTTAAAATGGCAACAAATGAAGATGCAAATGATGAGGAATTGGGTGGTGCCCAAATGCACAGTACAATATCTGGGGTTTCAGATTTTTTGGCTTCAGATGAAAAAAATGCAATTGAAATTACCAAAAACTTAATAAAAAAAATTCACAAACGATCAGATAAGAATTTCGAAAAAGAAGGACCCCTGCCAAAGTTCGATAAAAATGAAATTTTAGGTATTATCCCCTCGAATCTAAAAAAACCCTTTGATATTCGTGAACTTATTAAAAGGTTTGTTGATAAATCGGAATACATTGAGTTCAAAGAAAATTATGGAAGAACAATGTTTTGTTGTTGGACACAGATCAATGGGTATCCTGTTGGTGTCATCGCAAATAATGGTGTAATTTTCATTGAATCTGCTAGAAAGACAACTAATTTCATTCAATTAGCTAACAAGTCTAATACTCCACTTTTATTTATTCACAATACTACAGGCTTTATGGTTGGAAAGAGATATGAACAAAGTGGAATGATTAATAGTGGATCTCAGTTAATTCATGCAGTTTCTGGTAGTACAGTTCCTCACATCAGTTTACAAGTAGGAAACTCTTACGGTGCGGGAAATTATGCAATGTGTGGCAGATCTTTTGATCCAAGATTTCTTTTTTCATACCCAAATGTAAAGTCGGGGGTTATGGGAGCGGATCAATTGTCTGGTGTTATGGAAATTATAAAAAGAAATAAAGCTTCATCAATGAACAAAATTATTAACGAAGAAGAACTTAAAATAGATAAAAAAAAGCTTGCTAAACAGGCTGATGAAAAAGCAAGTATTTGGCATACCACAACGGAGGTTTGGGATGATGGTGTAATTGATCCAACTGAGACAAGAAAATATTTATCATTAGCATTGGCTACAGTATACAATTCCAAAATAAAAGGCTCAAAATCTTTTGGTGTGTTTAGAATGTAATTATTTGATATGGATTTTTATAAGCAAAATGAAATTAAAAAAATTAAATTACAGAAATTTGAATTTGTTAATTACGAGTTTAAAGATCATGTTTTTTCTATAATATTAAACCGACCAAAAAAGAAAAATGCGCTTCATCCACAAATGTTAAATGAATTAGCTTATTTATGTCAGTACGCCCATTTTGAAAAAAATGTAAGAGCTGTCATATTCAAATCTGTTGGAGATGTTTTTTGTTCTGGTCTTGACCTTTCTATTCTTTCAGGCGATTATGTAAATGATATTTCCTCAATACCCAAACCAAAATCTAAAATTCTAATGGGGGAATTATTGACTAAACTACACAAACCAAAAATTTGTCAGCTTGAAGGAGATGTTTATGCAGGAGGACTTTTGATCTTAGCGGGATGTAATTACGTGATATCTACAAAGGGTATTTTAATAGGTCTGCCTGAAGTTAAAAGAGGTATTTTTCCATTCCAGGTTATGGAATCCTTATCTAAAATAATTCCTTTAAAAAAATTAATCGATTGGTGCATTCGCGGTTATAACTTAAGAGCTAAACAAGCAAAACAGCTTGGTATTATTGATAAAATTGTTGATGTTAAAAATATTGAAACGTCTACCCAACAATGGCTTTTTGAAATTATAGAAAATTCACCTAATGCAATTAAATATGGCTTGCAAGCTGTTGATGAAATATATAATTCTGAAACAAATCATGAATACCTATCGGAAATGTTAAAAAAATCATCCAAATCGAATGATGCCAAAGAGGGAATAAGAGCTTTTCTTGAAAAAAGAAAACCAAAATGGAAATAAATTGTATTGGAAAATGAAAAATTTAGAAAATAAATTAGTAAGATTGGTTAAAAGACCAAAGGGTTTTCCAAACGAAGACACATGGAAATTAGACTCTGAAAGCATCAACGATCTCTCGGTTGGAGAAATAATCATTGAAAACCTCTATATTTCAATTGATCCTGCTATGCGTGGTTGGATGAATGAAGTGAGGTCTTATATTAAACCAATTGAAATAGGTGAAGTAATGCGAGCTGGCTCAGTTGGTAAAGTTATTCATTCCAAAAATAAACTATATAAAAAAGGAGCTTTTGTCTCAGGGTGGGGTGGAGTTCAAAAGTATTGTAGAACTGATGGAAAAGGATTTGTTGAAATTAATTCTAAAAAAAATGATTTACCTATTTTTTTAGGTACACTAGGTATGACAGGTTTGACTGCTTATTTTGGAATCCTTGAAGTTGCTAGAGTAAAAAAAAGAGAAACTGTTTTAGTATCAGCCGCAGCTGGATCAGTTGGTAGCATTGCAGGTCAAATCGCAAAAATTAAAGGATGTAAAGTTATTGGAATTGCTGGTGGGAAAGATAAATGTAATTATGTTGTTAATGAGTTAGGTTTTGATGCTTGTATAGATTATAAAAATGAGAGTGTTCTTAGATCCATTAAGAGGGAATGCCCTGATGGAGTAGATGTTTATTTTGATAATGTTGGAGGGGATATTTTAGACTCAGCATTAATTTTTATAAATAGAAATGCCAGGATTGTTATTTGTGGTGCTATATCTCAATATAATAACAGTGTCGTTGTTGGACCAAAAAACTATTTATCAATTTTAGTTAACAGAGCAAAGATGATGGGAATGGTAGTTTTTGATTATGCAGATAGATATTCAAGTGCAATTGAAGAAATGAATGGTTGGATTAAAAAAGGAAACTTAAAATCAAAGGAAGATATTTATGTTGGTTTGGATAATTTTTATAATGTTTTTCAAAAACTGTTTAATGGCAATAAGCTAGGAAAATTAATTATAAAGGTTTGAGGTCTATTTATGAAGAAATATCATAGACTTTTAAAAATACAATGAAAAAACTGAAAGGTCAATTAGCGATAATTACAGGTGGTGCCAGAGGAATTGGAGAAGGTGTATGTGAAGTTTTTTGTCGAGAGGGTGCTACAGTAGCTATGTGGGATATTTTGGATGGTAGTGAGGCAGTTGAAAGAATATCAAATTTGGGTGGAAACATTTTTTATCAGAAAGTAGATGTCACGTCTATTGAATCTGTAAATAAGGCAGTCAATTTCATAATAAATAATTATGGTAAAATTGAAATTTTAATTAACAATGCTGGTATTATAAGAGATAAATCATTTATGAAGATGACTGAAAAAGAATGGGATGATGTTATCAATGTCAATCTCAAATCATTATTTGTAGTTTCCAAGGCTGTTTTACCATTTATGAAAGAAAAGGGATACGGAAGAATAGTATCGGCATCTTCAATTAATGGTTTTCAAGGTGCTTTTGGACAGACAAACTATAGTGCCACAAAAGCAGGTATTTCAGGGTTTACCAGATCTCTTTGCAAGGAAGTAGGTAAATATGGAATCACAGTTAATGCAGTAGCTCCTGGATTTATCAAGTCTGTAATGACTGAAAGTATGCCAAAGGATGTCATTGAAGCTGGAGTAAACATGATTCCGGTAAAAAGAATAGGAACACCTGAAGATATGGGACAGGCATATCTGTTTTTGGCATCAAAAGAGTCAGGGTTCATAAGTGGAATTACCTTACATGCTAACGGAGGAGCAATGCCAAATTAAAAGTTTATAATGGAAGAAAAACAAAATTATAGTACTAGCTTCAACAACTTAAATGAAATGAAAGAATATGTTGGTAAAGAGTTAGGAATAAGTAAATGGATAGAGATATCACAAGAAAAAATAAGACAATTTGCTGTTATAACTCAAGATGAACAGTGGATACATTTAGACAAAGAAAAATCAAAACTATATTCACCTTACAAAACAACTGTCGCTCATGGATTTATGATACTATCGCTAGCAACCCGATTTTCATATGACACATTTGATATTAAAAGTGTCAAAATGGGCGTCAACTATGGAGTTGATCGAGTTCGATTTATGAGCGCAACTCCATCGGGCGGTATGGTTAGAGGTAAAGTTTCACTTATTGAATTTGAGCCTACGACAGGTGGTGCCAAATACAAACTTTGTGTAACAGTTGAACTAAAAGGTCAAGTAAAGCCAGTTTGTGTGGCTGAAACATTGGCCATTGCTTATGAATAATAAATAAATATTTATGGAAACCAAAATCAACACAGACCTCACTAGTTTTAGAACTGAAACTAGAAAGTGGTTGGAAGAAAACTGTCCTGAAACGATGAAAGGACCTGCTAAAGATCCGTCACATTTATTTTGGGGTGGAAGAAACGGAAAATTTTCAAGTAAAGATCAGCAAACGTGGTTTAAAAAGATGCTAAAAAAGAAATGGATCGCTCCACATTGGGAAACTAAATATGGAGGTGGAGGACTGAATACTGAGCAAAATAATATTTTGAATCAAGAAATGGCCAGGCTGGGCTGTAGAAAACCACACTATAACTTTGGTATTTCTATGTTGGGCCCTGCATTATTGAAATTTGCCTCTGAAGAGCAAAAACTTAGATTTTTACCAGAAATCACTGAAGCAAAAATTCGCTGGTGTCAAGGTTACAGTGAACCAAATGCTGGTAGTGATTTGGCTAATCTGCAAACTAAGGCCGAGGATAAAGGAGACCATTTTTTGGTTACTGGGTCCAAGGTTTGGACATCTTATGCAGACAAATCCGATTGGATTTTTTGTTTGGTTCGGACAGATTCATCACAAAGTAAACATGTAGGAATAAGTTTTTTACTAATTGACATGCGTTCAAAGGGAATATCCACAAGACCTATCAAACTAATTAGCGGAAAGTCCCCCTTTTGTGAGACTTTCTTTGATAAAGTGAAAGTAGCGAAAGAAAACTTAGTTGGTAAATTAAATGATGGTTGGACAATTGCTAAATATTTATTAACTCACGAACGTCAAATGATTGGTGGAGTCGGAGAGACTGATAAAAAAGAGTTTATCAAAGATGAAGCATTGAATAAACTTAGTCTCACAAATGGTGTGCTTGATGATAAAATTTTAAGATCTAAAATATCTGAATTTGAGATGAATGAGCATATTTTTAGTTTAACTATTCAAAGAACAATGGATGAAGAAAAAGAGGGTAAAAATCCAGGGGCAGTTTCATCATTTTTTAAATATTATGGAACCGAATTAAATATACAGAGAGAAGAGCTGAGGCTAAGTGTCAATGGCTTTTCAGGACTAGAGTGGAATTCAAAGGAGTCTGAAAATGGAAAATTAGCTCGTTATTTTTGCAGAACTAAAGGTAATTCAATTGAAGGTGGTACTCACGAAGTTCAGCTTAATATAATTGCTAAAAGAGTACTAGGTTTACCATCAAAATAAATTAATTATGAACCTTGTATTAAGTGAAGAACAAAAAATGCTAAAAACCTCAGTAAAAGAGTTTTTAGATAATAAATTTCCTTTGTCAAACTTTCGTAAATATAGAGACAATGACTTCAAAAGTATAGATTTTGATTTATGGACTGAGATGGCTGAAATGGGATGGACCGCATTGATAATTCCGGAGAAGTATAATGGATTAAATTTTGGTTATGTAGGATTAGGTCAAGTTATTGAAGAAATGGGTAGAAGGTTAACCGTGTGTCCGATAATGTCAACTGTTTTAATATCAACATCTATTATTTCTTTATCCAAGAATGAGTTTATAAAATCAAAACTTTTCCCTGGAATAATGAATGGATCATTGTTCATATCTTTAGCTCATGAGGAAAGTAACCAACATCAGCCTCTTAATATCCAAACAACAATAATAAAAGAAGATGATACTTTAATTTTAAATGGAAATAAAAATTTTGTCATCGATGCTGACATTTCTGACTACTTGATTGTTAGCGCAAAAGATGTGTCTTCTTCTAATATTAGATTGGCATTAGTTAAAAAAAGTCAAGAAGGTGTATTTGTTAATAG
>TARA_B100001057_G_scaffold47823_1_pt1 | contig 10803 bp, 9 predicted proteins | sample TARA_B100001057 | Tara Oceans TARA_B100001057 (sample SAMEA2621839) | marine metagenome | biome: marine biome (ENVO:00000447); feature: surface water layer (ENVO:00002042); material: "saline water (ENVO:00002010), including plankton (ENVO:xxxxxxxx)" | depth 5 m | reverse complement strand
GTCCCGCAATGGCTCCAGTATACTGGAATTTCCTGTCTGACAGCTCCACCCAAAAGGTCATAAACCGGAACATTGAAAGCTTTACCTTTTATATCAAGAAGAGCATTTTCAATCGCAGCGATAGCTTGTTGGTTGACGCCCCCGGGCGCTTGACGTGTTGCAGCGTAGAGATATTGATGAATGCGTTCATGAGCAATCGCATCCATGTCTTTTATTCGATCAACCAAACGCTTGATCACCCCCGACAAGCCAGGACTTCCATAGCATTCATTAAACTCAGCAATACCAGTTATATTTTCATCTGTAGTCAATTTAAGAAAACTGAAATCGCGCCAACCAGCATTACAGTGAAGTATTTCAGATCCAGTAATTCGCATGTTGTCTCCTAATTTGATAATCAGAATTTATTTTCCTCGAAAAAATAATCTCAAATCAAATCTCACTCAAAAATTTATCTATCAATCCCTCTGGAGCCTGAATGATATGTTTCTGCTCTGGGAAGCTACCATTCTGGACATCTTCTATAAATTCCTTGAATCCAGCAACTCGTTCCGCTTGCATCTCCTGTTTCATCTTAAATATATTACGATATTGTTTAGAATGTCTCGGATACGGAGGAGAATTATTGCCAAGAATATCTTCTGCAAACAAAAATTGAAGATCTCCGCCCCTACCGCCACCGATAGAAGATGTCAGCAAAGAAGTTCTTTGGCTAATTTCAATAAGTAATTGCTCGGGAATTACCTCAACTTCGACAGCATAAGCTCCAGCCTCTTCAAGTGCCTTTATTTCATTATAAACCCAAAGAGCTTCGTCTAAAGTCTTACCTACTGCTCTCAATCCTCCAGTCCAGGTACTTTTTCTGGGTACGAGTCCGGCGTGTCCTTGAATTGGAATACCTGCGTCCGCAGCTGCCGCAACAAATTTGGGGCTCCATTGACACATAATAGCATCAGCCCCAATAGCCATAGCATCGTAGCCAAGACGAACTGCTTCTACTTCGCTTGCAGCCGCAACTAAGGGCACGGAAAAAGCCATGAACGTATTGGGTGCCGCTTTCCTTATGCTAGCCGCCAATTCTGGCTGATTTGGATCAAATCGGACCTTCATGGTATCGATACCTGCTTTCTCTGCGGCCATAGCCTCCTCAGGAGAAAAGGGTAAAGTCTCCACCAGCACACGCTTTCCTTTACAGTCTCGAAGATCTTTTACCGTATAATTTCGGGTGCCATAAGCACCTCCAAGCGACATAACACGTTTTAAACCATCTTTTTCCACACCTCTTTTGGGTATTCCTCCATCACCAGTTGAATGACTTGCCATAGGTTTCTTCTTTCTATTATTTGCTTCTGGATTATTACGCTAACGACACTCTATTATTAAACAAAGATTTCTCAATGTCGTGGGCTTTTTCTTAAGTAGGGGGAAATATCGCATGTCTAGGCGTGGTTTAAACTTTGGTATCTTTTTGGCCCCTTTCCATCGGTTGGGGGAAAACCCAACACTTGGTATGGCGCGCGATTTGGAGCTTATCGATTGGCTTGATCATCTTGGCTATGATGAGGCGTGGATCGGCGAACATCATTCTGCAGGCTGGGAAACAATCGCAGCGCCAGAAATTTTCATTGCAGCTGCAGCAGAAAGAACACGCCATATTCGATTAGGATCTGGCGTAACCAGTTTGCCATACCATAATCCGTTTATGGTGGCCCAAAGGTTCGTCCAACTTGATCATATGACAAGAGGACGAATAATGCTTGGTTGCGGGCCCGGGGCCCTAACATCCGATGCTTACATGCTTGCAATAGACCCAGTCACGCAAAGAAACAGAATGGTTGAATCCCTTGCAACTATTGTAGAACTTCTAAAATGTGAAGACCCGGTCACAAAAAAAACTGATTGGTTTGAGCTAAAGAATGCCCGCTTGCACCTCGCTCCTTATAGTGCCCCATGCTTTCCGATTGCGGTTGCCAGCACCATTACTCCATTTGGGATGATGGCGGCGGGCAGACACGGGCTAGGCGTATTATCAATCGGTGCTGGCTTACCAGGCGGGCCTGAAGCGCTCGCAGGACAATGGAAAATAGCAGAAGAGACCGCTAAAGAGAACGGTGAAGAAATGAACCGAAAAGATTGGCGGGTTGTCGTTGTAGCGCATATCGCCGAGGATACCGAACAAGCGTTGAAAGAAGTACAGGCAGGAGAAAGACGGGAAACGTTGTCATATTTCGCCGATACACTTGGGAGGCCTCCTGGGAGATCAGACGACCCACTAAGAGAGGGCGTAAAGATGGGTACTACACTTGTAGGGGATCCTGACGTAGCCATAAAAGGTATTGAAAACTTGTTAGAACTTAGTGGTGGGGGATTTGGTGGTATAATGTTCAGAGCTCATGAATGGGCAAACAGGGAACAGACCATGAGAAGTTATGAGCTTTTTGCACGATATGTGATGCCGCATTTTCAGGGTTCATTAGACAGTCTTTACGCTTCAAATAAGTTTACCAAAGAAAATAGGATTGAGGTTGTGGGGCGCAATGTAGAGGCTGTACGTCGAGCTTTTACAGACACAGGACGAGAAGTGCCGGATGCATATAGAGACCGAACATTAGGTGCTATGGATATGGACCCTGAAAAGACTGCGTCTAAAAAGAATAAAAAATAGTGATAGTTGATATAGAGGATTAAAAAAACCAATTCATACGTGCATACCCCTTACTATTCTGAGGATATATTCAGGTTTCTCACCAGTCCAATACTCGAATTCATTAAATCGTCAGTATCCGCTCCAATTAATAACTCCAAGATTTCTTTTGGTTTTGACCCAAAAGCTCTTTCGTAGTCCTCAAATAAATTTACTTTCTCATGTAGCCATTTGCCTACAGAGTCAGAAGAATTACGTTTTACAATCATAACATTAGCTGCGCCGTGGAATGGACTCCGATACATGTCTTCTCGACTTCCATGCCCAGCCCAAACATAAGATAGCATGCGACCAGCAGCGTTCTCTCCTTCAATTAACTCAATCATGGGACGTAAAATCCTTTCTCCCAAAGACGCTGTTTCTGGATCATAAGGAAATGTTATATATAATGCCAAAGCACGATCATCACTGCCTTTCAAAGTAATATCTGACATTGGAGCTGGCTTTAAAATTTTCCAGTCCCAAGACAAGACCGAAGTCGAAGTAAGAGTTTTTTTAACACGCCGACCAACCATCGAGACACCAGACTGTGATACTACGCGGATACAGTCCTCACCACACGAAGAATATTCGTTAGAGACTTTGTCTTCAAAGACAACCTCCTGCCAACCTTTGCCGATCAAATCGGAAGGCAGCTTATTATTTACTTGATCCGCTTTGATAGAAATCGGCTCTAGCATAATGAATATAACAGGTAATAGAATTCGCAATTTTACGATGACAGGCAAGAAAGACCCCAAATGTCTCAATTTCTGTAATCCGTTAGATATATTAGCATTTACGGTTTAGGGCCATAGCATAAATATTTACATCGTATGTCGACCATATAACGATAATTCTACTGCTTCAAATTCCATACCTTCACAGCTAAACTCATCAAATATAAAACCATTGGGTTCAGCATCCGAACGAACAATTTTTCCTCTTACCCACGCCTATGTAATCAGAACTATGGTTCTACCCTAGACAGGGATTATTTCGTAAATTGCAACGCCTTAGGACAAATCAGCTCGTTCGCTTGATCAAATGAAATCCAAATGCTGTTTCAACCACGTCACTTGTACCGTCAACATCAAGAGCAAACGCTGCTGTTTCAAACTCCGGAACCATTGCCCCGCGACCAAAAGAACCTAGCTCGCCTCCGTCATTAGATGATGGGCAGTCAGAATATTCTTTTGCTAGATCATTAAAATCATCTCCAGCCCCGACCCGGGTTTTGATTTTATTTATCAAATCAACCGCTTCAGATTTAGTTCGCGTTGCAGAGGATCTCTCTGATTCTGAATGCATCAGTAAAATATGGGAAGCACTTATTTGGTCTGCCATCTGAGTTCTTTCTTTTAATTAATGAGGGTTTCGTATGCAGTACTTCAACTACTAGGTATTTTCCTACGTTAGGACTTTAAAGCTCGTTTTGATCAAATAGACCTTTGTTGTGATACTTCTTGTAATAGACCTTTGCCTATAAGAAAATCCTTTTATATAAATAAAAGGACTTATTGGTTGTTTTTGAACTAAGTTATAGCGTTTTTTAACGTCGCAGTTATTGAGGTTTTCATTTATGAGTTCAGCTATTGAGATTAATCCTGAAACAGGGAAAAAAACATTTAACACGAGGGCAGCCAAAGCTAATGAGAAAATCACCGGGAAAGGCTATTCCCCAGTAAAAGATGATTCATTAACATCACTGCCTCCTCCCCCTCCTGGGGCTGTTTTCAATGCAACGGAACAAGCCAGATATAGAGAATTTAAAGAGGCACGACGTGGTGCTGCTGACTATATGGCATTAGAGGGAGAGTTCAGCAAATACCTCGAAGATGTATATTCTGCTCCACCAATAGAAAGACCAGCACTTACTGACGAATGTGAGATATTAGTTGTCGGAGCCGGATTTGCAGGCCTTCTTCTATGGCAAAAACTGCAAAAAGAAGGTTTTATTGATGTTCGGTTTTGCGAAAAAGGTGGCGACGTTGGAGGAACTTGGTACTGGAATAGATATCCAGGGATAGCATGCGACGTAGAATCATATAGCTATCTTCCACTTTTGGAAGAGATGGGTTATTTCCCAACAATGAAGTTTGCGGCTGGTTTTGAAATCATGGAGTATTGTCAGCAATTGGCCCAGAGATATGGGTTTTATAAACAGTGCTTATTTCATACAACCGTCGAGTCAACCGATTGGGATCAATCAAATGAGCGGTGGATCGTTAAAACGGATCGTGGAGATAGCATGCGTGCTCGATATGTTATCCTGGCAAACGGAATCCTAACCACCCCTAAACTGGCACGAATTAAAGGGATGGAGAAGTTTGCTGGCGATGCGTTTCATACATCTCGCTGGGATTATAACATAGATTTAAAAGGGAAAAGGGTTGGTATCATTGGGACCGGGGCAACGGCCGTTCAAGTCATTCCAGAAATAGCAAAAATCGTAAAAAATCTATTTGTGTTTCAACGAACACCATCATCGATCGACGTTCGCGACCAACGAGAGACATCTCCAGAAGAGATAGAGCGTTGGAAAAACGAACCAGGTTGGGCTGTTGCAAGACGTGAACGTCTTGCAAAAATATCTTCTGGAAGAACAGCGTTGAAAGGTAATGACGAGTATCTCTCAGGAAAAGTAGATTATTTAAAGGAACGTAAGCAGCACGCTAAAAAACTCTCACAGAAGGAACTCATTCAAAAACAGCTCAATACAAACTTTCGGATTATGGAGCAAATACGCGCACGGGTCGATGCTATTGTAGAAGACCCTGAAACAGCCGCAGCCCTAAAGCCATACTATCCCTATGGGTGTAAGCGCCCCACATTTCATGACGAATTTCTGCCCACATTCAATAAACCAAACGTTGCCCTAATAGATACAGCTCCATTGGGTGTGACCGAAATTAATGAGAATGGTGTGGTTCATAATGAGATAGAATATCCCTTGGATGTTTTAATTTATGCCACCGGTTTTCAGTGGATGGCGACTTCAACATTTAATATGATAACTGGTAAAAACGGTAAAACTTTGCAACAAAAATGGCAAAATGAAGGTACCAAAACATTTCTAGGACTTCATAGTAACGGGTTCCCAAACTTATTCATTATTTCTGGACCACAAGGAGGGGGTGGACAATTCAATTTCACCCGAATAATTGAGTCACACTCTGATTACGTAGTCTGGATGCTCAAAACGCTGAAAGAAAAAGGTGCGACACAAGTAGATGTAGAGACGAGTGCCGAAAATGATTACGCTGAACACTGTAAAGAGGCTGATATAAATACAAGGCCGCTGCGAGACTGCATTTCATATTATAACGGTCACGGGGAAGGTGAACCGGGAAGCCTAGCCTATTATGGTGGAGCCCAAAAATGGCACGAACAAAAAGAAAACGCTCAGAGGACTCTCAAACCATATATCTTTGTTTGATATTACCTCGAAAAAATTCTGCATAGAGATAACTCAATGCTATTTTCCAAACTGCCCCAAGAAAGTTATTTAAAACTTATTAGCCCTGGTTCCTTGGATCTAAAAAGTCTCTAACTGCATCGCCCATTAAATTAGCACCGAAAACAGCTGCGCTGATAGCTATTCCAGGAAAGATAACCAACCAAGGAGCAACCCGTACATATTCAGCCGCGGATTCGGAAAGCATTCTTCCCCATGATGGATACGGCTCGGGGACTCCCAGACCCAGAAAGGATAACGACGCTTCGGTCAGAATAGCAGAGCCAAGCTGGGCTGTGCCCAAAACAATTAAGGGCGCCAGGGTATTTGGAAGTATATGCCGAAATACAATTCTTAAGTCACTCATTCCAACAGCGCGAGCAGCTTCCACAAAAGGTAATTCTCGTAAAGATAATACATTTGATCGAATTACACGCGCAACTTGGGGAACCAACGGTATCGAAATCGCTATAATGGTATTTTCAAGGGACGGGCCGAGTGATGCCGCCATAACTAAAGCCATTACCAACAAGGGCAATGCTTGCATCATATCAATAATGCGCTGAATTAGAAGATCGAACAGTCCCATCCAATATCCACACATCAAACCGATGATGGTGCCTAGTAAACCTCCCAAAACCGTTGAACCTATGCCGACGGCTAAAGAAATTCGGGCCCCATGGATAATCCGGCTAAGGACATCTCTACCCATCATATCACCGCCAAATAGCATATCTGAACCCGGCGGAGACAGCGACATTTTTGCGCTTGTGGTCGTTGGGTCATAGGGCGCGACAAAGTCAGCAAATACTGCAGCAAACACGACTATAAAAACTATAAAGGAGCCTATAGCACCCAGCGGATAACGTTGACACAATCGCTTAGCTCTATACCATTTAGAGCGAGTTTTTGTCTTGTTGCTTCCGACTTCTTCACTGTTTTCAATAGATAACATTTAAAACCTTAATCCGAATATTTTATGCGGGGATCTAATGCGGCATACGCCAGATCAGTTAGAAAATTTATAACTACAACAATAATAGCGATAAACATGACTAGGCTTTGAACTATCGGGTAGTCACGCATCAGGATTGCTTCCACCAGAAAGTGGGCTACGCCCGGGATATTAAAGACTGTCTCAGTTATTATTAATCCACCTATTAAAAACGCTGCCTCTATGCCAATAATAGTAGTAACTGGTAAAACGGCATTTCGCAGTGCATGTTTATAATTTATTGCATTATCAGAGGCACCCTTTGACATAGCCGTTCTAATATAATCCTGTCGCATCACTTCAAGCATTGAAGATCGAGTTAAACGCATTATTAAAGCTGAAGCGCGGAAACCGACGGCTGCAGAAGGTAAAAGATAAAGAAGCAATTCATCCCACAGTGTTTCAGGCGTTTCGGTATATATCGGGATCGCTCCGGTATACGATACACAAGCCATTAAAATCAAAAGAGCAAGCCAAAATGAAGGAAGCGAGAGACCGCTCAAACTCACAACCCGCAGTGCATAATCTAATGCCGTATTTTGTTTAACAGCGCTGATGACGCCCAAAGGTAGCCCGAATAATATAGAGAAAAATAAAGAAAGGGCGGCTAATTTTGCAGTAATTGGAATACGCGGCCCTATTTCATCTACGGCTGGCATCTCGGACACATAAGAAAAACCAAGATCAAAAGATACCAAGCCAACTATCCAATGATAATATTGTTCATAAATTGGCAGATCGAGGCCTAATTCTTTTTCTATCGTCGCCTTCTCAGCAGGATCAACAAAACCTGCGGAATCAAACATGATATCAACAATGTTACCCGGGACTAACCGTAATAGAACAAAGATGATAATAGACATTCCTAGTAGAGTAAGAAACATCAACAGAAATCTTTGGATAAGATAGCTATACAACACTATCCCCTTTTAAAAACGTTATATTCAATAGAAAATCTCATACTTTAAAAGCTGCCAAACCGATATACAGACAATCGGTTTGGCAATTTTTTTTACTTAAAGGCCTTACTTATCAAGATAGATGTCCTCAAACCTCCAACCATTATAGAGGCTGTTTGTCTGAGTTTTGAAACCCTTTACATAAGGTTGGAAACAATTATACCGAACATTGTTCGCTATAATAGGTCGCGCTGCGTCCTCTTGAAGTTTCTTATCTATTTCATAGACTAACTTCATACGCTCCGGACCATTATCCATCATCGATTGTTTTTCAAAGAGCTTCATCATTTCCTCTTTACAATATCCTGTGTAATTACGCTGGGAACCACAGGCATAATTCTCGTAGAACATTGCGTCGGGGTCATCAACGCCGATCCCTGTAAGATTCAGACCTACCTGATAATCTTTCCGGGCCACTTTGGCATGCCAATTACTGGTCTCCACTGTATCCAGTTCCCCATCTACGAAAATCTCTTTGAGATGGTCGATCAATAGAACAGCAGGATCACGGTATATAGCAATGTTCCTGGTCGCTACTTTTACTTTAAGGCGATTATCAGGTCCGTACCCCAAACTCTTCATTATCTTTCGTGCTTCGGCTCTATTTGCCGCAACATCTGGGTGATATCCAGCCACATTTTTTAAAACGTCAGGTGGCATGCCCCAAACCCCATGTGGAGGGGGTAGCATAGCACCACTCATTATGAATTCACCATGACCGAGAATTTTGTTAAAGGATGCTCGGTCAATAGTCAAAACCATTGCTTTTCTTATCTTACCATTATCAAATGGTGGTTTGAATTGGTTTACGATTAGATTTGTTGAAACATTCGTAGCGTGCTTTTCGCAAATTGCATGCGGAGCTTGCTTAATCAAATCTTTGTAAATAGGAATACTTATATCGCCAGCAAAACTCATATCAAATTTGCCTGCAATAAAACCCAAAACACGTGTTGAACGGCTTTTTATTATTGTCCATTCGTGCCCATCAAGAAGAGGACGCCCCTTCTTCCAGTAGTCTTTATTTTTCGTAAATTTAACATGCTCATTTTGCTTTAAACTAACGAATTTGAATGGGCCCGTGCCAATTGGCTTGGTTCTCATTTTCTTAGGAGGAACATGACATGGGTAAACTGGCGAATAACCGCTGGCCAACAACATAAGGAAGGCTGGCTGTCTTCTCTTAAGGTTAAACGTTACTTCATAATCACCGTTAGCCTCAACACTTGCTAAGTTTTTATACCATGACTTTCTAGGATTTTTCCTAAGCTTAGCCTTAGACTTTCCTAAAATTAGATTCCATGTGCAAACTACGTCTTTAGCTGTAAAGGGTTTACCATCATGGAATTTTACACCTTTTCTAAGAGTAAATGTTACCTTAGTTTTATCGCCGCCCCATGCCCAGCTTTTTGCTAAGTCCGGCACTATCGTTTCCGCACTATTTACCGGCTTTGCCTGATCAAACATTACAAGGTTATTAAATACACTCATATATGGAACTAACGTCGAGCTAGTTGCTTCCTCGTGGATCGATCCACTAGGAGGCGTTCCTCTATGATAGAATTTCAATATTCCTCCGGACTTTTCAGCCAAAGCTGCTGTCGATATTATCCCGAAACAGCTTGCTGAGACTACGGCAACTGCCAAGGCCTTAAATAAATTACTTCGCATAAAATAACCTCCTTGTTAAAACGCCAAATAAGTTCAAACTTCTATGGTTTGATACTCGGAGTCAGCAATAATGAAAGGATTGTTTCTCTAGACAAATTAGGTAATGCAAACTGAAACGTCTCCTCCCTAAACATGAAAAAGTCTAAGGGGCCAGATTATTTGCTACAAGCACATTACCCATCGGTTAGTATTTAATCAGAAATCTGCTACTTTAAGATATTCAGAATACTTTTTGAATGAATTTCGACGATTTCAGAGGCTAACTAACCCGTTACCCCTTAAACCCTTCATTTAACCAAAATATTAACCAGCTATGTGAAGGTTTTTGTCAGCTATGACACTAAATGAACCACGGTTTTTTATTCGCTCGTAATAAGACTCTAGATTGGGCATATTGGGCTTAGGAATATCGAGCAAGTAAAACCTATGGCAACGAATGGAGATTGGAATATCACCCATACTCCAACTATTACCTGCTATATAACGTGTTTTGGTCAATTGGTTTTCAACTATCATAAATTCGTCAATCAGCATTTTTTCTGATCTAATCTGCAATTCTTTATCACGGGCATCCGCAGGTATCCGAAACCTTTGCTCCACCACGTTGTGCATGGGAGTAATTAACTTATTATTCTCCCACATCATCCAACGTAATGCCGAGTTACAGAGATAAATATCATCCCCAAAAAATAACCCAGGATTGTATTTCATCCCAAGATACTGAACAATTGCATTAGACTCCCACAAAATATAACCATTGTCGTCAAGGGTAGGTATTGTTCTAGTGGGATTCATATCAAAATATTTTTGCGTGTGTAGTAAGCCAAACGGCTTTCCGCCTTTCGCGACAGAACCATCTGGCCCCATGGTAGCGCTTGCTAGAGTATAGTCGTACTCCAAGTCCAATTCCGCTAGCGCCAACATTACCTTTTGTGTTCTGGCCGACGTAGGTCTGCCATAAAGCTTTATCGTCATCTATTAATTCCTGTCAGAACACAACACCTTACACATATGTAAAGCCGCCTTTTTAGGGGCGGCT
>TARA_B100001057_G_scaffold112890_1_pt1 | contig 10803 bp, 12 predicted proteins | sample TARA_B100001057 | Tara Oceans TARA_B100001057 (sample SAMEA2621839) | marine metagenome | biome: marine biome (ENVO:00000447); feature: surface water layer (ENVO:00002042); material: "saline water (ENVO:00002010), including plankton (ENVO:xxxxxxxx)" | depth 5 m | reverse complement strand
ACAATTATTAAGTGTTACACTTTGACTTTATGTTGATGGTAGATATTAATGTTTGAGCTAGCAATAAAAATCCTTATAAGTTATTTAATAGGATCAATCAGCGGTGCGCTGACTGTCGGAAAGTTTAAAAACAATACTGACATACGTGATGTAGGTAGTGGCAATGCAGGAGCTACGAATGCTCTGAGGACGCAAGGATTATTCTTTGCGTTAATTGTAGTAATAATTGATATCGGAAAAGGAATCGTAGCACCATTATATATCTCAACCTGGGATTTAGCATTCTTTAGTCAGGAACCACGCATTGACCAACAAGTACTGACATTAATTTGTGCTGCTGCAGCTGTTATTGGTCATGTCTGGCCAATGTGGCATCAATTCAGGGGTGGTAAAGGTGCTGCCACATTATTGGGAGCTTATCTGGCCATATCTTATCCCCTTGTAATTGTCATGCTCATTTCTTTTTTCGCTTTACTCAGCCTATTTGGATTTGTAGGTCTTGCGACAGTAATCTCTGGCTTTTGTGTTTGTATTTACTTATTTGCTAGTGGCATTCAGTACAATTCTTCTTTATTTTTATTTTCTTTCTCAATGGCTATTTATCTCGCTTACACACATCGATCAAATATAAAAAGATTGATCGAAGGAACAGAGCCGCGTAATGAAAAGGTAATGATCTTCCACAAGCAAAAGAGAAAATGAAAAATTTAAGTATCGGTAAGATCCAGAAATATCTGGATTTCCATACAAGTATCACCCTCTTAGACACTGTAAACTCAACCAATACATATCTTATGAATTCTGAGTTAGAGGATCAGAATGGTTTATCGATTGTAATTGCGAGGCATCAATCCGATGGATACGGTAGAAATAAATCAAAATGGGTATCTGGTTATGATGCAGGCATCTGGATGTCAATTGGTGCTTTGATCAAAAAGACAAAAGACATATCTTCACTTTCTCTCGCCATTGCGGCTGGATTGACGGAAATGTTTCATTTAAATGGTTTTACGAAGGTTGGTTTAAAATGGCCTAATGATTTCGTGTGTGAAGGTAAAAAGTTAGGAGGTATACTTATTGAAACTAAATCAAAAGATAGAACTTTTATGAAAACAATCATTGGTATCGGACTGAACTTAGATTTACCAGATACGTCACAGGAAAAAGAGCAATTTGGTTTAAAACCAATCTCACTAAACTCTATTAAGAAGGGATCTTTTGATATTTCATTGATGATCGCAAATATAATTTCTTCAGTTGATAACACCATCAATATATTTGAATACTCCGGTCTTGATTCTTTTGCAAGAACTTGGAGAAGATATGATGTTTACAATGGTTCAAAAATTCAAATTAAGTCGAATAATCAAAAAATCTCTGGCACAAATAATGGTATCGATAGCGATGGCGCTCTTATTATCGATAATGAAGAAGGGAGTCACAAAATTTATGGTGGCACATTAATTCATCAAGGCCCGGAGGATTAGTTTATGTCTCAAATACTCCTGATGGACATAGGAAATACAAGAATGAAGTGGGGCCTACTTGAGAATAAAAAATTATCAGAAATTGGATCACTTTCAATACCTGATTCTAGAGATTTTGATCTTAAACCACTGTTTATGTCCATTCCATCTGATATTAAATCTATAGTTGCTAGTAGTGTTCTATCTAGGGAAACCCAAATTAAACTTGCTGAGTTAATTTCTGATCATTTTAAATTGGTAATCGAATTTATCGAGTCAAAAAACAGATTTTCCAGACTGATGAGTGGTTACACCAATCCCTCGAAATTGGGTACAGATAGATGGGCAGCAATGATAGGTGCTCATCATGAATTTGGAGGAAATATATTAGTGATAGATATGGGAACAGCAATTACGATTGATTACATTAACGTTGAGGGATTGCACGAGGGAGGTCAGATACTTCCTGGATTAAAGTCATTTTTCAATATTCTTGATCAATCGACGGGCAGTATCAATACGAAAATTAACATTAGTGATATTGTAGCTCGAGATACAAAAAAATGGGGTAAAAACACGGATGATGCGATTATATCAGGCGCAGTGACGGCAATTTCCAGTGCTATAAATGACGCAGTTTTTTCTTCTAAGATAAAGGGCTCAAGTCCTTGTGTTATTTTGACGGGGGGTGACGCAATTTATTTCAAGGATGTATTTGATTATAAGGTATTTTACAGGCCAAATTTAGTGATAGAAGGATTAGCGAGAATAGTGGAGGTGGATCGTGGTCTTTAGAGGCCTTTTGCATGATAAGTGTCTGCAATTCTCTCAATTGATAGAAGATAGGCAGCCAGTCTGAGACTATCAACATCATCACGACTGTTCCATACCTCACTCATCGCTTGATATGCATTAACCATGGTGTCATCTAGTCCCGAACGAACCAACTCGATTTCTCCCGCACCTTCACTGTATTTTTTGATGAATTCATTAGATAACCTTGTTTTCAATCCACTTGTTTTGACTATTCGATTGAGTTCCTTTACGAGCAGTCTATTTCTTGTTTCTTCTTGTCGTCTTCGCATACGTCCAAATCTTATGTGACTGAGATTTTTTACCCATTCGAAATAAGATACAGTCACTCCGCCGGCATTTGCATACATATCAGGGATAGTTACAATACCTTTTTTATTCAATACTTCATCGGCAGGAGCTGTTATTGGGCCGTTGGCCGCCTCAATAATTAAAGAGGCTTTTATATTTTCTACGTTATCGAGATTGATTACACCCTCTATCGCTGCGGGAATAATAATATCGCACTCTTGTTCAAGTCCATTTTTAGTCTCTTGAAGATACTTGCCTTCATTGCAATTATCTAAGCTCCCATGCTCTGTTAGATGATCATATACCTTTTGCACATTGAGACCTTTTGCATTGACTAGCATTCCATCTTTCTCAATGATTGAAGTGATTAAAGCATCATCTTCGGTTGATAGAAAGAGAGCAGCATGATAGCCAACATTACCCAAACCCTGCACAATTATTTTTTTCCCTGCTAGAGTTCCTTTTAATTTTGCCTTTTTCATATCATCTTTATGATTGAAAAATTCTCTCAAAGCATACTGTATTCCTCTTCCTGTAGCTTCAACTCTGCCTGATATTCCACCTGCATTGAGTGGCTTTCCTGTTACACATGCTCTGCTATTGATTTCGGCGGTATTCATTCTGCTGTATTGATCAGCTATCCATGCCATTTCTCTCTCGCCAGTTCCCATATCTGGTGCAGGTACATTTTGTGAGGGGTGAATAAGATCTCTCTTCGCCAGCTCATAAGCGAAACGTCGAGTTATAATCTCTAACTCTTCATTTTTGTATTCTCTCGGATCAATACATAGCCCACCTTTTGAGCCTCCGAAGGGTATTTCCACTAGAGCACATTTATATGTCATCAATGCAGCGAGAGCTTCGACCTCATCCTGATTGACAGACTTAGCAAAACGTATACCACCTTTAACTGGCTCAATATGTTCAGAGTGGACTGAACGGTATCCTGTGAAAGTCTGGATTTTTCCATTGAGTCTTACACCAAATCTTACTGTGTATGTAGCATTACAAACTCTTATTTTCTCTTCAAGACCAGGCGCCAGATCCAATAGTCTAGAAGCACGGTTGTACATGGTGTCAACCGATTGCCTGAAAGTTGGTTCCGTATTATTTTTCATCTAATTTATTTATTTTTTATATTGCCAATCTAGCATATAATAATTCGCAATTGTATTGTATGACAGCCTTTAAATTGGGTATTGTATGTCAAGGCAGTTTCAATTTCTATTGTGTGCCGGTATAGCTCAGTTGGTAGAGCAACTGACTTGTAATCAGTAGGTCCCGAGTTCGACTCTTGGTGCCGGCACCATAGTTCATTTTATATTCAAAGATGGAAATACCGAAATGAAAGTTAATGATACAGATCTTATCAAGACAAAAGCATTTATTGACGGTGAGTGGATCAATAGTGAGAGTGGAGAACAATTTCCCGTAATCAATCCCGCAACTGGGGAAACAATTGCCGAGGTTGTAAGTTGCGGATTTAAAGAGACCAATAGAGCAATCGAGGCTGCCGAAAAAGCAAGAAAATCGTGGGCAAATGTCCCAATCAAAGAAAAGGCAAACATTCTTCAAAGGTGGTTCCAATTGATGATGGATGCACAGGAGGACCTTGCACAAATTCTAACTGCTGAGCAAGGTAAACCAATCAATGAGGCTAGAGGTGAGATTGCATATGGTGCAAATTATATAGAGTGGTTTGCTGAGGAGGGTAAACGGATTTATGGAGACATAATTCCTCCGCCATCAGCAGATAAAAGGGTCGTGGTTATAAAACAACCAGTGGGTGTCGTTGCATGTATTACTCCTTGGAACTTTCCAAATGCAATGTTAACCAGAAAAATAGCACCTGCATTAGCAGCTGGATGCACCGTTGTGTGCAAGCCCGCAAATGCAACGCCTCTATCAGCACTTGCATTCACCGAATTAGCTGTCAGAGCAGGCATACCCGCGGGTGTAATAAACATTGTTGCGGGAAAAACAGCAGAAATTGGAGAAGAGATGACATCGAATCCAATTGTAAAAAAAGTTACATTTACCGGTTCGACACCTGTTGGAAAAAAACTGATGGCTGATTGCGCTCGAACTGTGAAAAGAACATCAATGGAGCTCGGAGGAAATGCTCCTTTTATAGTTTTTGATGATGCAGACCTCGACTCCGCAATTGCCGGTGCGATGATCTGTAAATTCAGAAATGCAGGGCAAACTTGTGTCTGTGCAAATAGGATTTTAGTCCAAGAAAATATCTTTGATGATTTTATCGATCGATTCAAAGATGCAGCAGAATCACTTATCCTGGGTAATGGTAAAAATGATGATGTTACGATGGGTCCTCTCATCAATGAAAAAGCAGTAAATGATGTGATTGATTTCATAGACGATGCAAAAAAGAAGGGAGCGAACATATTGACTGGAGGAAGTCGAAGCAATGCAGGCGATTGCTTCGTTGAGCCCACCCTTCTGGACAATGTAGATCAATCAATGAGAGTTTTCAATGAAGAAATTTTTGGTCCAGTAGCGCCGATATACAAATTCAAAACAGAACAGGAAGCGATTGATATAGCCAACAAAACAGAATTTGGATTGGCATGTTACTTTTATTCCAGAGATGTAGGAAGAATTTGGAGAGTAAGCGAAGCACTTGAATATGGAATGGTGGGAGTAAATGAAGGGATAATCTCAAATGAGATGGCTCCATTCGGCGGTGTAAAAGAATCAGGTCAGGGAAGAGAGGGATCTAAGTATGGACTGGATGACTATCTAGAGATCAAATATATGTGTTTAGGTGGTATTGATCAGTAAATATAAAAAATGAATGAAAAAAGGCAGTATCACACATTATTGTTATCTAGATTCTCCTTTAGGAAAGCTAACGCTTGCTGGAGATGAAAACTTTTTAAAAATGATTGAGTTTCCTGATCAAAAGAAGGCAAAAGAAATTGAAAAAAGTTGGTTATATTCAGAAACTCGTTTTAAGTCTGAAAGCGATGAATTAATTAGATATTTTGAAGGAGAATTAAAAAAATTTTCTATCAAGTGTCAGATCACTGGCACAGCCTTTCAAAAAAAAGTTCTGAATGAGTTAAAAAAAATACCCTATGGACAGACGATGTCATATTCTGATGTTGCAGACAGAATAGACCATCCCAGGGCTTACCGTGCAGTTGGTTCTGCAAACGGAAAAAATAGACTGCCAATCATTTTTCCTTGTCACAGAGTTATAAGCAACAGTGGAGAATTGGGAGGATTTAGCGGAGGGTTAAGTATAAAAAGGAAATTATTGGAGTTGGAGCTGAAGTACGCCTAAAATATTTTATTTTGCAATGAATTTAATGTTTTTGATGGTTTAATTCCTCGCTTTAGTTTCTTGTCATTCTGCAATTTTTCAGTTTTCATAGTTATTGGCAATATTCCTACCCATGTAGGTATCTCATAATCTTCTGGTTGGTCATCAGGATCACCGGTTGATATTTTAGCCGAAGCTTCTTCTATCTTAACTTTTATAACGCCTGTCATTTTTACCTCATTGATATGTGAGTCTCTAACCTTACCCCATCTTCCTGGCGCAGTATTCTCGCTTATAACTCTCATCGCCATGAGTTTTTCTTGATGATCGTCGACAAGCTTAGGTTTTCCGAAGATCGTCACTGAGCGATAATGCATAGAAGAGTTGAAAGTTGGTCTAGCCAATAAAATTCCATCCAATAATGTCACATTCAAAGAGATTCGATTGGTATCTATTAGTAGCCTTATGATTTTTGCTTTTCTTTATTTCGTATTGATTTGAAATTTATCCCAGTATAAGGGGAACGAGAGTAATTGATAGTGTTGTTACAATTATAATTCCAATTATATTTAGAGCAATTCCAGCTTTAATCATTCTGGGTATTCTTAAAAGACCCGAACCAAATACAATGGCATTAGGTGGTGTTGCTACGGGCAACATAAAGGCACAACTTGCTGCCAAAGTTACAGGCGCGGCTAAAATAATTGGATTGATCCCCATTTCAATTGCAATTGCACCAATAACCGGTAAAAAAGTTGCTGTTGTAGCAATGTTGCTGGTTAACTCTGTAAGAAAGATTATCATGATGGCAATACTCATTACTAAGAGCGGAAGAGGTAATGACCCTACAGAAGATAAATTTGATCCAATCCACTCTGCCAATCCAGAGTTACTCACCGCTGTTGCTAGAGATAAACCGCCACCGAAAAGAATCAAAATGCTCCATGGAAGATTATTGAGATGCTCCCATCTCAGTAGTAAGGGATCTCCCTTATCACCACTTGGAATTATGAAGAGTAATATCGCTCCTGCCATCGCAATGCTTGAGTCATCAAGGCCGCTTAAGAAGGAAACTTTAATGAGCAATGGCCTAAGAATCCATGCTAATGCCATTATTAAAAAGACTATACCTACTCTTATCTCTGGCTTTGATATGACACCAAGATCATTTTTCATAATCCTCAGCGATTCTTGACCAGAATGATTTGTTTTAAAGTTTACGTGAAATACCCACTTCGTCAGTGACAGCCATGCCAAGGGTACCATTACAAAGCTCAATGGAATACCAATGAGCATCCATTCAGAAAAATTTATCTGAATTTCATAAGTTTCTAATAAAAATGCTGCCATCATAGCATTTGGTGCTGTTCCAACTAGTGTTGACATTCCGCCAATAGTTGACGCGTAAGCAATGCCCAATAATATTGAGTATTGAAAATCTTCTTTTTCTTTGTTGCTGATGTGTTTATTAGTGGAGTGTATAACCGTGATGACAGAGATAGCAATCGGTAGCAACATCATTGTTGTGGAAGTATTCATTACCCACATACTCAAAGCTGCGCTGACGAACATGAAGCCTCCTACAAGAGACTTCCCATCTCCACCAACATATTGAAGGATTGTAAGTGCAATTCTTTTGTGCAGGTTCCATCTTTGCATCGCGAATGCAACAATAAAGCCACCTAAAAAGAGATAAATAACTTTATTTGCAAAAGGCGTAGCAGCTTCTTGGATGGATGAGACACCAAATAAGGGAAATAATACCAGTGGCAACATGGCTGTAACAGCAATTGGAACGGCCTCTGTGGCCCACCATATCGCCATCAAAATTCCCATTATTGCAACTTTATAGGCTGCAGCTGACATACCCTCAGGTGTATCCATTAGAGTCATTCCAATCGCCATGAAAGGGCCAAGAAACAAGCCAACCCTTTGGTGAATATCAGGTTTTTTTTCTGTTTTACTGTTCAAGATCTGAATTTATTTTGGTTGAAATCAAACTAAATTATTTACCAACTAAGCTGGTTATGGCGTTGCCAAGTTTCATAATCTTTCTGAGGGTTGGGTTTGATATAGATCTTATTTTCTCATACCAATCGTTGATTGAATCTACAAAAGACAGCATATTATGGATTCTATCCCGAGTAATCTTATCGGCTTCATCCTCAGTTTCAATTTCTTTTGAACACTCCTTCAGCATTTTTAATGTTGGACTGAGTTCTTTTTCTTTTCTTTTTTCAATAATGACACGAAATAACTCCCAAACATCATGAATTGATTCAAAATAGTCTTCTCTGTCTTTCTCAAGATGCTTCATGATTACTAAGCCATAATTCTGAAGTTCTCTTAGGTTTGTGCTGACGGTTGATTTGGAGATATCCAGTAATTCTGAAATTTCTTCATTTGTCAGGGGATTGGGTGAGAGATACAGAAGCGCTTGAATTTGAGCAACTGACCGATTTGTGCCCCAGCGTATGCCCATTTCACCCCAATGATGGATGTATTTTTTTATTGTTGGGGTTATTTTCATAATATTATCTTTAGCTAAATGACATTAATGCTCTAATAATATTCGATCTTGTAAGAACTGCAAATGAATTATTTATTGCAGATAATGGCAATCCTATGCGGTGCAGGCAATCCCTCAATAGTTAGGTCATGATTGTTAGGTTTTAGACCATTAATCAGTGAATGAGTCGTCATCCACTCAGTTGATCTCTGTTCAAAAGTTGATGTTTTACTGATATCGCCAATTTTTATGTTATTGAAACCACTTAAATTCAGCCATTCGTTTAATTCGTTTATATTTGGAAGGTACCAGACATTCTTCATCTGAGAATATCTTTGTTTGTTTGTGTTCTTAAAACTTAAATTTCCTGGTAGAACAAGGGTTTCAAGAACTAATTCACCTCCAGGCTTGGTAAGTCTATTGAGTTTTTGTAGATGATCTAGATAAGATTTTTGGTGATAAAGAACACCCATTGAAAAGACTGTATCAAATATTTCGTCGTTATCTGGGATATTTTCAAGCTTGAGGGGTAATAATAGGGCTGCCTCAGGTTCCATAAAATGACTGATTGCTTCAAATTGCTTTATGAATAGAGGTGATGGATCTATACCCAGAACAAAATCAGCGCCATCACCAATCATTCTCAAAGAGTAATAACCATTTCCACATCCCACATCCAATACTCTTTTATTATTGAGTGGCCCAATTATTGATTTTATTCGCTCCCACTTCATATAAGATTTCCATTCGCTATCAATCATTATGCCATCAATAGAAAATGGACCCTTTCTCCAAGGGTTCAATAGCTTTAATGATCTAATAATTTTTTCTTTTTTTACCGAAGATAAGCCAAGGTTATTTGTTGAGATGCATCTTTTATTTAGCTCTGCGATTCCTTTTTTTATTTTAGGTAGTGATTCTATAGCTGTTTCCCATTTCTCTTGATCGCCATGACTGGGTTTTTTTTGCTGATGAAACAACTCATTTTTTAAATTATCAAGCCAGTTTTTTTGTTCTCGGAAGACTGGGTGATCAAAAAAGGACTCGGTATCAATCATTGTTATTTTAGAGCTAAAAATGAGGCAAAATTAAAATGTTGTAACCAAATACCAAATTTAGTAAATCCAGATTTGCTCAGCCGAGACTGATGGGTTTCTATATCGTCCTCAACAAGAACGTTCTTGATTGACTCTTTTTTGTTTTCTATTTCTTCTCTGGTGTATAAATTTTCGAGTTTAAAATTCTCATGAAGATCAATTAAAAGTTTATTAATATTTTTATCACCCTCAATTATTTTTTCAGACAGAAGTAGAAGTCCACCATCATTGAGTCCATTGTATATTTTGTCCAATAGAAATTGCCTATCTTGTTTTCTTATAAATTGGAGTGTGAAATTCATTATTACAACCGATGCATTTGTTATTTTTGTATCGAGAACATCCTCATTAAATATTTGAATATTTAAATCTAATTTTTCTCGTTTAATTATTTCAGAAAATCTTTTTGTCATAGATGGGGACTTATCTATTGCGATAATCTTGCAATCATTATTACCAGCTCCCTCTCCTAAGGCGATAGATGAGGCACCAAGAGAGCAACCTAGATCATAGCAGTTGGTTCCTTTCTTGCTGTATTTGGAAGCAAGAAATCGTATGCTATCAATTGTCGTCCTATAACCAGGAATAGAGCGCTCTAGCATATCTGGAAAAACTTCGGCGACCTCCTGATTAAATGAAAAAGAGCTTGGTTTCATTTTTTTATTAAATAATCTGTCTTTTGACATAATAGTTTGCGTATTTTTCTACCTATCTTTATTCTTTATAGACTCAAACGAAAATTAATTCATTATAAGTCATCATGCTAAGTAACGACCAAATAAAAATATATAATAAACTTGGTATCCCGCTAGATTATGGCGAAAAAAATAACTTAGTTTTTTATAATGATGCCATTGATCTTGTAGATGTCGGTCCGAACATAATTGGAAATCGACAGAAGCTTACGAGAGAAGCAGCTTTGCATTGGTTCAGGCTTAACGAAGCTGCAGAAAATGATCAAATTTCACTGATGATTGTGTCTGGCTTCAGAAGCTTTGATTATCAGGTAAACCTTATATTAAGAAAGCTCGAGAGAGGGATCGCAATAGACGATATATTAAAAGTTAATGCTCCTCCAGGCTTCAGCCAACATCATGCTGGGATTGCCGTGGATGTTGCCACAAAAGGACAAGCACCCCTAATTGAAGAGTTTGAAAATACAATTGCATTTGAATGGCTAAAAAATAATGCAAATAGTTATAATTTTCACATGCCTTATGAGAAAAATAATATATACGGGTTTGTGTATGAACCTTGGCACTGGATTTTCAATTAACATTTTTTCAAGATAAATATTGACACTTAAGCCAGACGATTAGACAATATCCCTCTTGTCCTCGG
>TARA_B100001057_G_scaffold155789_1_pt1 | contig 10809 bp, 9 predicted proteins | sample TARA_B100001057 | Tara Oceans TARA_B100001057 (sample SAMEA2621839) | marine metagenome | biome: marine biome (ENVO:00000447); feature: surface water layer (ENVO:00002042); material: "saline water (ENVO:00002010), including plankton (ENVO:xxxxxxxx)" | depth 5 m | reverse complement strand
AAGGGAACTTCGTTGGTTGGACGAATTGCCGAAAAGAAAGACGGGGTCATCACGGTGATTGCTCCCGATGGTAAGAAATCGGCTATACGCGAGGATCAGGTGAAGGATATTTCACCCCCCGTTTCAGCGATGCCGCCCTTGGGATTGACTTTGTCTCCCGTCGACTTGCGCGACCTGATCGGCTTCCTGCAATCAAGAAACCAAGAGACATTTGCCAAGGCAAAGAAGGCGGACGAGCACGGGAAATAACTCGTTTGACTCCTGTCTATCTAGTCTAGGTTCGGACTATTCCTCCATTGCAATGGAGTTTGTCCGACTTTTTTTCTGAACCATCTAGAAAAGTAATTGGGATCCTGAAAGCCGCTGTTCCATGCAATTTGGGATATGGGAAGTTCTCCCGCTTTAAGTGCGGCATAGGAGAGTTCGAGCCTGCGTTCGTCAATCAAGGTTCCCAAGTTCAATCCCGACTCATTGCGCACCTTGCGGTTGAGAGAGCTCAGATCTTCTCCAATGAGTTGGGCAAGTTCGCGAGGGGATTCTACGACCTTGGGCAAACCGGCAAGTCGACGGCGTATTTTGCTGGTGAAGGGATGGATCCTCGGATTCGATTCATTCTCTTGGTGAAGGCTATCGTGGAGGACTGCAAAAAGAGTGAGCATCCGGGCGGCCATCGTCGGAGACTTGTCATGTCCCAAGTCCGCGGATTCGATCGTTCGATGAAGGTTTTTCTCGATTTCGGATAAAATTGCCGGAGGCTGGCTTTTGAAAATAGGATTCGGGCTGAACGGTTTCTTCTCTTTGAAGTCGAAGACCAAAGAAAGGGGAGGGGATTCCATCGACTTGATGAATCCGTGAATCGTATGGGGGGGGAAATAAAGAAACGAGCCCCGCATGACCTGTTGTTTGCCTAGGTCGGTCGTTTGAATCCCTCTTCCTCTCAAGTAGAGCAGAAATTGAGAATAGGCATGTTTGTGAGGGGAGATTTTGTCGCTTTGGCTGGAATGTTTGTGATAGGCGAACCTGAGGATTGTAAACCCACCGAAGGACAGAGTCAGATCCTCAAGGAAAATGGGTTGTGGTTTTTGTTTTTGCATTCCAATGGACTTGACAAAAAAAATGTCTGAAAAGTGCTAATTTGTCGAGTCTTGTCCTAACGCATGTGGGCTAAAGCAGGTATAATGACAGGATGATTTCAGATTCATCCGAACTCAAACCCACCACTCAATGGAGCGAAACCAAGTGGGCTCATTCTCGTGAAGAAGAACTGCTCGACCCCGTTTCCCAACCGCGCCTCTGCGTGGCCGCCTTGCTTCCTTTCAGGGACGGGCGTCCCGACTGGGGCAGCTTCGAGAGGATGCTCCAATGGATGACAGAGTGCGCCGATGCCTTCGGGGTGGAAATTACCTTCGTCCTTAACGCCGACACCGGTTACGTCTTCAACCTCTCCAACGAGCTCTATGAGGAAGTAATCACCCGTTTCCGCTCGCTTTACCCCGAAGCCTCTTTCATCAGCGGGGTGACTGCGGTGGGGGCATCGCCATCCGACTTTCGGGCTTCCTGTTACCATCCTCATTTGGAAATTGCCCAAGCTCACTCACCTTGTGAAGTGATGATTATGACTTCCCAAGCTCTCAACGCCTTGGACCCCGAGAACAGAAGAGATGCCTATTTCGGAATTGCCGAGAAAATCGAAGTGCCCGCCTTGGTCCATGCTCTCGAGCCTGCATTCGTTCCTTGGGCGACTCCCTTCGGGCCTTGGTTGCTTCATCAATTGGCCGGCCATGTGAAATTCACAGGGGGCAAAATTTCAACATTGGACGAGCCGCACTTTTTGTATTGGGCATCGATGTGTCGGGATCTCGGTCTTGATTTCGCCCCACACAGCGGGGACGATTTCGGAATCGCTTCCGCCATCCGCATGGGTTTGCCCTTGCTGATCGGGGCCGGGGTTTCCGCCTGCCCTTTGATTTGCGCGGCCAAGAAATATTGGCGAAAAGATGATTTTGATTCCCGGGTCTACAAGTTGTTCGAAGCCTTTCAATCCCTCGAGGACTCGGTCTTCCGCTTGGATGATAAGGGAAGTGCCGCTGGTTACAAGCACAGCACCGCGGAGATCCTCAACATGTTGGGGGTTATCGATTCGGCGGAGATTCATCCCGACTGTCCGGACCTGCGCCCCGGGGACGAAGAAGCCCGCATGCGGGAAGCCTTGATCCGTCCTTTGCGTATCGCCGGTCGCATGAATATTCCTTTATACTCCCTTCAATCATGACCGCTGACCCCCTCACTGATTTTTCGCGCCTCTGTGTTCATACCATCACGACCAAGGGGTGGGAACTGGAGGAAGCAGTCGAGCGTTATGACGAAGCCGGGGTTTCCGGCATCACCGTCTGGAGGCAATGGTTGGAAGGACGCGAGCCGTCCAAAGCGGGTGATCGCATCCGGGCAGCCGGACTGAAGGTTGTCTCACTTTGCAGGGGCGGGTTCTATCCTGCTCTCGTGGAGAAAGACCGCGAGGAAGCGATTCAAGACAACAAGCGGGCCATCGAGGATGCCGCCGCCCTGGGGGCTCCCCTCGTGGTCCTGGTTTGCGGGGCGGTTCCCGGACAGTCCCTGGTCGAATCGCGCAAGCAAATCACCGATGGGATCGCCGCTACCTTGCCCCTTGCTGAATCGCTCGGGGTCAAACTGGCCATCGAGCCTTTGCACCCGATGTATGCGGATGACCGTTCCGCAATCAATTCCCTGGCCTCCGCCAATGATGTCTGTGACGAATTGAATCATCCGCTGGTGGGCATAGCCTACGACGTTTATCACCTTTGGTGGGATCCCGACTTGGAGGCGCAAACCAAGCGCACGGCTCAAGCGGATCGTTTGTTCGCCTATCATGCATGCGATTGGATGACTCCGACCACTGATCTGCTCAACGACCGCGGACTCATGGGGGAGGGATGTATCGACCTTCGTGGGATTCGCGCCATGGTTGAGAAAAACGGATTCGACGGCATGATCGAAGTGGAAGTCTTCTCCAACCGTTGGTGGGATAAGCCCACCAGTGAATTTTTACAAGCCATCAAACAATCTTATCTAGATCACACTTAATTATGAAAGAACACAAACTAGGAATCATTATGAACGGCGTCACCGGACGCATGGGAACCAATCAGCACCTGATCCGATCCATTTGCGCCATCCGTGACCAAGGGGGCCTTCAAGTCTCTCCCGACGAGATCATCACGGTCGATCCAATCCTGACGGGCAGGAACGAGAACAAGCTCAAGGCATTGGCTCAGAGAACCGGGGTCGAAAGATGGACCACGAACATAGACGAGGCCTTGGCTGATCAGAACAACCAAATCTTTTTCGACGCCAGTTCCACTCTTCACCGGGCCCGGTTCGTGGAGATGGCCGCAAAGGCAGGTAAGGCGATTTATTGTGAGAAGCCCACCGCTGTTACGACCGACGAAGCCCTTCGACTGGCAAAACTCTGTGAGGATGCTGGGGTTAAAAACGGAGCCGTGCAGGACAAGCTCTGGTTACCGGGAATCCGGAAACTCAAGACCTTGATCAACCAAGGATTCTTCGGGGAGATTCTTTCCGTCCGTGGCGAGTTCGGTTATTGGGTGTTCACCGGACACGACGAGGATCAACCCGCCCAGCGCCCCAGTTGGAACTACCGCAAGGAAGACGGTGGCGGCATCATGATCGACATGCTTTGTCACTGGCGCTACCTCGTGGACAACGTATTTGGTCCGATCAAAAGCATATCCTGTCGGGGAGCCACCCACGTCGGCGAACGAATCGACGAACAGGGCAATGCCTACCCCTGCACGGCGGACGATTCCTGCTATGCGACCATGGAATTGGAAAATGGAATCCTTTGCCAATTCAACAGTTCCTGGACGGTCCGCGTTCGCCGGGACGATCTGTTCGTTATGCAGGTGGACGGAAGCAAGGGCTCGGCCGTGGTCAATTTACGCGGATGTCAAACGCAGGCCCTGGGGGTCACGCCCAAACCAGTTTGGAACCCGGACATCGAGCAACCAATCGATTTTTACGAAGGCTGGTCCGAAGTGCCCGATGCCACCACTTACGACAATGCCTTCAAAATCCAATGGGAGCTCTTCCTCCGCCATGTCGCCCTTGACGAGCCTTTCTCCTATGATTTGAGGTCCGGTGCCAAAGGGGTGGAACTAGCCGAAGTCGGCATCCAATCCTGGGAGGAACGCAAGTGGATCGATTTATGATTTGAAATTTCACAACCCTTCCACCTAGATCTAGGAATGCCCATGACCCCATCACCCATTCCCAATCAACCCTCAATCCTAACCACCACTGTTGGGTCTTACCCGGTACCGGATTGGTTGAGCGCTCTGCCGTCCGAGCAGGCGGTCATCGATGCCACCCGGGTGATCTTCGATACCCAGCTCCAGTCGGGGATTGATTTGCCGACCGATGGCGAACTGTACCGGTTCGACGTCAATCACCCGGATACGAACGGGATGATCGAGTATTTCGTCGGATCCATGGGCGGATGCGATTCGACCATCGGGCGGTCCGACACCGATGCTTTCCGGGCCAAGCAGGAAATGGGTTTTCGTTCGAAACCAGCTGCCGTGGTACGCGAGAGTTTGCATGGAGGGGGGCTCAACCTGATCGAGGATTGCGCCCGGACCGGAAGTGTCGCCGGGGGGGCTTTCAAGTTCACCGTCACCAGTCCTTACATGCTCGCCCGCACCCTCTTGGATACCCACTACGGTGATTTTGAAACTTTGACCATGGCGATTGCGGATGTTCTGGCCGAACAAGTCAAAGGATTGCCCTGTTCGTGCCTGCAAGTGGACGAAGCCAATATTCCGGGCAGTCCGGAACACGGGCCCTTGGCCGCCGAAGCCATGAATCGCGTACTCGATGCCTTCGATGGTCCGACCGGGGTTCATTTTTGCTTTGGAAACTACGGGGGGCAGACTATTCAGGCCGGGAAATGGAAGCCCTTGCTGGAGTTTCTCAATGCGTTGCATACCGACCACCTTGTTTTGGAACTGGCTCATCGCCCGAAGGACGACCTCGAAGCGCTGAAGGAAATCCGCCCGCAGATCGGGATCGGTCTGGGGGTGGTCGACATCAAGGTCAATCACGTCGAGACGCCCGAACAGATCGCCCGGGCAATCGAGGACGCGGAACGCGCTCTGGGGGCGGGGCGGGTGAAGTTCGTTCACCCTGATTGCGGATTCTGGATGCTCAAGCGTTCGGTGGCCGACCGCAAGATTGCCAGTCTGGCCAAAGGAAGAGACTTATACCTCGGATGAGAGTTCATCCTTGGTTGGTAGGCTTGGCCTTCGTATTTACGATGGGTATCGCGACCGCCAAGGATCCCAAAAAACCTCCGCCTTGGAACCAATGGATTGAGAAAGACTTTCCCTTTTTCTCCTGCGTGGTCGATGGGCGCTCCGAAAGGATCAAGGATAACCTGACCCCGCGGGCGATTGTTCTGCCACTGGGTAATGAGCACTACCTCGCCTACGACCTGGACTTGCTTCGGGTGGCGGTCGTCTGGAAAGCCAATGACCTTCCTTTTGAAAACGCCGGCATGGCCGTCAACAGCTACCCCTACGAATTGAAGAAGGTGGGGAGCGGTCAGAAAGCCTTACCCAAACCCAAAGGAAAAATTCTTTTTCAAAACGGACTCTATCCAGGCGTGGGTTCGGGCAAACCTGATTTTACGGACCCGCGTCCGGTGCATCCCTCCAAGGATGACGTAGGTCGTGGAGGTCTTGATCCGGAGATTGCCCGTTTCAAGGGGATCAAGCTGGGCTCGCCCATCGAGCTTGAGTACGAGATCGCAAAGACATTCGTTCGGGAACGCATCCGTTTGGGGAAGGATGGCCTGATTCGCAAGTTGGAGATCGAGCCTCATGCAAACAGTCTTTACCTTGTTCTTGCCCAAATGGATTCCGGCGCATCCGAGTTTTCTTCTCGAGGGAAGGGGAGATTGGAGGAGGTCGATGGCCATATCGTTTGCCTCATCCCAGCCTCCCAAGAGAGGCAAATCGTTTCTCTTTTTTGTCCGCTTTCCACAAAGCCCGTCCAATCCTCAAAGATCGGGGGGCGCCGTTGGAAAGAAGCGGTCGTGGTTTCCATTGATGAAAAGAAAGCAAAGGATTCCCTCCATTACGAACGGATCCCTTTGCCCTTGAAAAACCCCTACGGTCGGGCCGTACGGGGCGCTGGAATTGACTTCTTCGAAGACGGACGTATTGCCTTGGTCACCTTTGACGGGGACGTCTGGATGGGGGAGGGGTTGCGGCCCGGTTCCGGGCAAGTGAAGTGGTGGCGTTTCGCATCCGGTCTTCATGAACCGCTTGGCTTGCGCTTGCGCGATGAGGAAATATTCGTTTTCGACCGCAACGGACTCTGGCGCCTTCACGACCGCGATGGCAATGGGGAGGCGGATAACCATGAACTTTTTTGCTCGCAAATCGACCAGACCGCGGAGACCCGGGAATTCTCTTCGGCCCTCGAAGTTATGAAGGACGGAAGTTTCCTCGTTTGCAAGCCTGGTCAGACCGGAAGCACGGTCGGTCGCTCCTCGGGAGCCGTCCTCTTGATTTCCCCCGATGGACGCAAAGTCGAACGCGTGGCGGATGGCTTCCGTCAACCCTATTTGGGTTACGACCGTGTCACCGATCAAATCGTGGCCACCGACCAACAAGGGCATTTCGTACCTTCGACCCCCGTGACCTTTGTGCAACGGGGCTCTTTCTACGGTCACCCGAACGGGCCCGCCGAAAAGGACAAGCTGGTCAGTCCGCCCCTCACATGGATACCCCATCAGGAATGTGGTTCGGCGGCGGCCGTTGTTTGGCTGCATGATTCCAAAATGGCCGGGCTTTCCGGTCAACCGGTCCTGCTCTCCTATCATCCGCCCCGTCTCTTTCAGGTTCACGTCGATTCGGACGAATTCGTTTCCCAAGGCGGGGTCACCCCCTTGCCTTTGGCCCTCGAAGATCCCCTCCTCAAGGGTGCGGTCAACCCGGCGGACGGCCTTCTTTATCTTACGGGTTTCAACGTCTGGGGAAGCAAAGCGAAAACCAAAACTTTTCTTGGGCGAGTCCGCCCCAACCCCCATCGCGTTCTGCCCGTTCCCATCGACCTCCGAGTTGGCAAGCGGGGAATTCTTTTGCGTTTTGCCCAGGCCCTCGAGTCAAAAAAAGCTTTGCAAAAAAGTTCCTATTCGATTCGGCGTTGGAACTACAAGCGCACGCCCAAGTACGGATCCGCCAACTATAAGTTGGACGGTTCCCCGGGGACCGAGGTACTTGGCATCTCCTCGGTCAAATTATCCCAGGACAAGAGAACGGTCTTTGTCGGTGTGCCAGACATGGGCCCGGCCATGCAGGTCGAATTGGCCTACGAACTGAAGACTACCGGGGGATCTTCTTTGAAAAACAAAAGCTTTTTGACCGCCCACCTCCTGCGCAAGTTGTTCTTGAAGAAGGAAGGGTTTGCCGATGATCAAGTCGACTTGAACCTCACGGGTGCTCACACCATCGCCATAGAATCGATCGAACCCACTCTTGAAAAAGGCAAGGCCCTTTACGGACAGTTGGGCTGCATCGGATGTCATTCGGTAGATGGGTCGCGGGAAGGAAGGACAGGTCCGAGTTGGCTTGGTTTGTTCGGTTCAAAACGCAAACTTCTCACTGGGGAAACGGTGACCGCCGACGAGGCTTATTTACGTGAATCCATTCTCAATCCCACCGCAAAAGTTGCCGAAGGGGCCGTCAACGGAGAGGCCGGCATGCCCATTTACGAGGGGGTGCTCAACGAGGAGCAAATCCAATCGATCATCCTCTATGCCCGTTCTTTGGGGCAATGAAAAATCCTTTGCCCAAGCCTTCTCTTGGCTTGGTTCTTTTATGATTATCACTAAGGTATTCCTATAAATTCCCATCTCATAACCTTTGTCTGCCTTTTGCTTTTCACTTCTTTTTCCCATGCCCAACAGGGAGACGGTAAGGAAAAAGCCAAAGACTTGCTCGCTTCGCTCAACTGGAAAAAATGGTCGCCCGCCCCGGTGCCTGTCTTCTCTGCCGAGGAATCCCTCGCCAAGTTCAAAGTCGCCCCCGGCTTCAAGGTCGAGCTCGTGGCTTACGAGCCTATGGTCAAGGATCCCGTCTTCGTGGACTGGGACGACGAGGGCAGGATGTGGGTCGGTGAACTTCGCACCTACATGATCGACCTCGACGGATCGAACGAGAACGAGCGAAAAAGCCGGGTCATGGTGCTCGAAGATACCAACGGCGATGGCACGATGGACAAGTCCACCGTCTTCGTGGACGACATGATCAACGTCCGCTGTATAGCGTTCGTCGATGGTGGCGTTTTGGTCGTCGAGTCGGGTGCCATGTGGTTTTGTCAAGACAAGGACGGCGACCTCGTCTGCGACGAAAAAGAGAAATTGATGGACTTTGCTACCTCTGCTCACGGCAACATCGAGCATGCTGAGAATGCCCTTCACTTTGCCTTGGACAACTGGATGTACAACTCCAAGTCCAGCCGCAAGATTGCCTGGCGTCGTGGTAAGATCGTTCAGATGCCCGCCCGTGGCCGGGGGCAATGGGGGATGGGTTCGGATGCCTACGGTCGCCTCTATTTCAATGCCAACAGCCAATGGTTCGAGGTCGACTGGGCAACCTACGATCGGCAATGGCCGAGCAAGGGAAGCTCCGTCCGTGCTCCCACCAACCGGGTCTATGGAATTCGTCCCAACACCGCTCTTAACCGCAACTACAAACCCGGACGCATACTGGAGGACGGTCGGGTGGCCAGCGTGACCACGATCAGTGGTTTGGCCGTGCACAGCCACGGGGCGTATGGCAAAGATTGGGAGGGAACCATCTTCTCGATGTCTCCAGGCACTAACACGGTCGGGGCTTTCGTCCCTGAGAAACCCTTCCCAGCCTCCGACAAATACCTTCACAAGACCTACCCGGATGCGGTTTGGAAGCAGCGCGAGTTCCTCGCCAGTACCGATGAGCGCTTCCGCCCGGTCAATGCCTCCATGGGACCCGACGGTTGTCTTTACGTCGTGGATTTTCACCGTGGGGTTATTCAGCATAAGCGCTTCCTCACTTCCTACCTGCGCAACCAGTCGGCTGAGCGTAACCTCGACAAGCCGATCGGCTTGGGTCGCATTTACAGGATCGTTCCCGAGGATCACGTAAAGGTGGATCCACCCAAGGATATGGTTGCCGGTCTGTCCCACTCCTACCTCTGGTGGCGCCTCCGTTCCCAAAAGAGAATCGTGGAAGGGGACAAGACCGACATGGTGCCTGCCGTCCAGAAGCTTGCCGTTGACGATAAAGCTTCCTCTTTTGGCCGCGTGCATGCCATCTGGACGCTTGCCGGCTTGGGGAAACTGGACGAGAGCTCCGTACGCAAAGCTATTCGGAGCGACGACTGGTTTCTTTCCATGACCGGTTTGCGCTTGGCCGGCGAATCGAAAGGTGTGGCCGACTTCTTTCCCGACGGTTTTAAGCCATTGGCCGCCGAAGTTGCCAAAAGAAAAGAAACCGCTACTCTCGTTTCGTATTCGTCCGGGTTGAGTGAAAAAGGTTACCCATCCCGCGCCGTCAAGGCCTACAAAGACAAAGAAGCCGACTGGGTCAAAAAAGATAAGGATTTGCTAAGCGCCTACCGCAAGGGCCGCGACCAATACGTGGTGACCTGCGGGGCTTGCCACCAAGCCGATGGCAAGGGGTTGGCCAATATGGCCCCGGCTCTCGCGCAAAGTGATTGGGTGTTGGGCGATACCCGCCGAGTAATCGGTGTCGCAGTCCATGGACTTATGGGTCCGATTAAAGTAAACGGCGAGCCAGTAGTCGGGGTGCCACCTATCATGCCTCCGCACGGCTTCATGAAGGACGAGCAACTGGCCGATATTCTCACCTATGTCCGCAACGCATGGGGGAACAAGGCCGGGAGTATTTCCTCGGATGAAATCTCGGTCTACCGCAAGAAGGAATCTACCCGCGTGGCTCCTTGGACGGAAGCCGAATTCTAATCTTTCGATTTCATCGCCTGACCGGAGGCCTTAGGCTTAATTGAGAAGTAGGTTGGAAGTGTGAATCACTCCACCACCATAACGCCCCTCATGATCGCGTAATGTCCGGGGAAAGAACATAAGAACTGATACAAACCCGCTTGTTTGGGAGCTGTGAAAGAGAGTTTTTCACTTTCACCCGGCCCAAGCAGTTTGGTCGCGGCAATGACCTCGACGAGGCTTTCCTTGGGGAGGGGGTTGGTGGGGCTGGCTCCCATTCCCATGATTTTTTGACCGAACTTGAGCGGACTGATTCCCTCTTTGAGAATCACGAGGTTGTGTCCCATGGCAAGCTTGGGAAGCTTTCCAATGTTCTTGAAAGTAAGTTCGACCTTTGCACCGGCTTTGACCGAGAACTCCTTGACGTCGAACTGCATCGTGTCGTTGCCCGTGATGGTGATCTTATGATCGGCGTTCAAAAATCCGGCCGAGGCGACCGCGAAGATAAAACAGGATAATGACTTCATTTAAAATTATCTATTTGAAAATTCCCAACTGACAAACTCAGCCCAACTTAACCAAATTTAAGGGTGAAGGGTGATGATTGAAGGGTCAAGGGTGAACCAGCCCCTTAACCCTCCTTTTATCAAGAAGGCGTCCCTCGAGACACAATGGATTGCCGCGTCAGTCACTTCGTTCCCTCCTCGCAATGACAGAGTGTGTTGTACATCGCCTCACACTCTCACTCACTCTTGTCATCGCGA
>TARA_B100001057_G_scaffold259266_1_pt1 | contig 10811 bp, 10 predicted proteins | sample TARA_B100001057 | Tara Oceans TARA_B100001057 (sample SAMEA2621839) | marine metagenome | biome: marine biome (ENVO:00000447); feature: surface water layer (ENVO:00002042); material: "saline water (ENVO:00002010), including plankton (ENVO:xxxxxxxx)" | depth 5 m | reverse complement strand
ACAGTTGTATCAAAATACAACTTCTTCAAATAACTAGTTGGTGGGTTGGGTAAATTGCCATAGGAGTCCTTACGTGCACCCCATGAATGATCAATACGACCGGAATATGCAGGTAAAAATCCTCCCCCATGCACTCCTAATATTTTAAGATTTTTGTATCTTTCGAGCAGTCCGTTAAAAATTATGTAATGTAAGGCGACAGTAGTATCCAATGGGTTACCAATTACGTTGGTAAAGTAGTAATTACCAAATCTCTTCCCATGAGAAAAACCTAATGGGTGTAACATCACCGCAAGATCATATTCTTCAACTTTTGCCCAGAATTTATCTAATGAGTCATCAGATATTTCTATCCCGTTTACGTTTGTCAGAATCTGTAAACCCTTAAGATTTGTCTCTTTCTTTATGTAATCAAGTGTATCTAAAGCTATATCCAACTCTTGTAACGGAACGGTACCAAGACCTACAAATTTATCAGGGTGGGCGTCAACCCACTTCATCATGCCATCATTAACTATTCGTGATACTTTATTTGCATCCTCTCCTCTAGCCATATAGTAGCATTGGTTCGGAACTGAAGCGATAACCTGTTTATCGATACCTTGCGTTTCTAAAACTTGAAGACGATCCGGAATACTGGATAATGCAACCGTCCTATCGGTATCCTGAATCTGTTGAATTTCAAGTGTCTCTGGGCTGGAGTCATGTACAAAAGGAATGTCCCCCAAATTGTATAAGGGACTAATAAAATCATGAGCTTCTGGTATTAATACATGAGCATGAGTATCGATTACAATTGAGTCGATATCTATTCTACGTGTGGATACGTTTCTTGCAGAAGTTGGACCGTACCTATTTGGACTATCACCTAATTTAGGCGTATCAATTACACTATGAGACATTTTAACTCCCTCTAAAAATTCAATTATGATATAAGTTTGGTACATATTATCTAAAAGAGTTACAAAGGGAAATGAAAAAAAATATTTTGCATAATAAATCACTTAATGAATTTCATGCTGATTTATTATCTGGTAAAACTTCGATATTTGAAGTCACTGAAGAGATAATTGAAAATTATAATTATAGTGAAGCGGGAAAGAGCGCATTTGTGGAGTTCAACAAAATTTCCATAGAAAATGCAGCCTCAGTGATAAATGGAATTGAAAAAAATAAATTTTCTCTGCTCGGTATACCCACATCAATAAAAGATCTCTATGGGGTTAATGGATATAAAACAAGAGCTGGTACTCCAAAAGAACTTCCAAATAAGTGGGAGGTGCAAGGACCAATCGTGAACACTCTAACATCTCATTCCTCATTAATTACAGGGAAAACTCATACTGTCGAATTTGCCTTTGGTGGAGTTGGGATGAACCCACATTGGGGTACTCCAATAAATCCGTGGGACGAAAAAAATCACAGAGTGCCAGGCGGCTCGAGTTCTGGCGCTGGCGTCAGTTTATGTACGGGAACAGCGGCTCTTGCACTTGGCACTGATACTGCTGGCTCAGTCAGAATACCAGCATCTGTAACTGGAAATGTTGGACTAAAAACAACAAAGAATAGATGGTCGACAGGAGGTATTGTTCCATTAAGTAGCAGCTTCGATACGCCAGGTATACTGACCCACACAGTCGAGGACTGTATATATGCTTTTAAAGAGCTCGACAAAATAAGTCTTTATCACAAAAAAGACCAAGCACTCAGTATTGATAGTGATATTGATTTTACATTTACAACCTATGATTGGTTTTTTGATAAATGTGACGATCTGATAAATGCACATATAGATGACGCAATAAAAAAGATTGAAAAAAATAACAAATATAAAGAAGTAAGTTCCCTCAGTGAAATTGATGGGTCACATGTTTTATTTACAAAGGGTGGACTTGCTGCCGCCGAGTTTGCATCATTCATGAATGGAGAAATGCAGGAATTAAAGGCGACACTTGATCCAAATGTCGCCTTTCGTATAAAAGATATGGACTCATTTTCGGCGGTTGAATATTTAGAAAGAAAAAATGATCTAGAAAATATGAGCCACTCTATCAATAAAAAGTTTAAGGAATTTGATGTAATTATAGCCCCGACTGTACCAATCACGGCTCCGATAGCGTTAAATTTAAAGGACTCGAAAAAATATTCTGAAGCAAATGGGTTAATGTTGCGGAATACTGCGCCGGTGAATCTACTTGGCTTATGCGCTATAACAATTCCAATTACGCTTGACGGAAGTGGAATTCCCGTAGGAATGCAATTAATAGCGCCAGCGTTCAATGAGATAAAATTACTATCAATCGCTGCAAAGATTGAAAATTTATTGGGTAATAAGTATAAAAATTTAGCGTAATTATTCCGACACTCATATCTTATCTTCAATAATTTTGATAAGATCATTTGTAATTTCTGGCTTAATACCCAACCAAATTTTCCATGATAGCGCAGCTTGATTCAATAGCATTGGTATGCCATTTAGAATTCTACACCCGTGATACCTAGCATCGGTTAATAATTTTGTTTCCAGTGGATTATAGACTAAATCAATAACGACTAACCCTTGCTGTATTGATGAAAAATCTAATGTAAAACCATTTTTGGCGTACATTCCTTGACTTGTGCAGTTGATGATTAAATTAAACTCTGCGATACTATTATTTAATTTCTCCCAATCCATGTAGTGGATTTTATTTTCAAAAATCTCTTCCAACGATGCAAGACGTCCAGGCGATCTATTCGTCACTGTAACCTGACCAGTTGATTTCATCAAAAGTGAATATATTACCGCTCTTGACGCACCGCCAGCGCCAATAACTAATGCTTTCATATTTCTGAAATCAAGTCCTTTGTCAAATGCCAGTAACCCGTCCATAAATCCATCAGCATCCGTATTGGACCCAATAAGTTTATTATTCTCTCTTGTGATACAATTTATGGCTCCAATAATTTTTGCGCTCTCGCTGACTTCCTGCATATATTTAAAAACACGAACTTTGTGAGGGATTGTTACGTTGAGACCATTATAATCATGTATATTATTATTGAATAAGTTATCGAGGCCTAAATCATCAACCTCAAGTATTTCATAAGTTCCAGATTTTCCATATGATTTGAGCCAGTGTTCGTGGATTTGTGGAGAAAAAGTGTGAGATAATGGATAGCCAATAATGCCAAACTTTAAATTATTTTCTTTTTGAGAACTCATAATCTTATGCTTATTTCTTTTTTGTCTATATATTAAATATAATATATTTATATTTTATAAATACGTTTTAATGAAATGGAATAGAAATGAATTTTTTTAAAAATCTTTTTAAGAAAGATGATACCACACCACAAGCTATATTATTTGAAGCAAGTGATCTCCAAACCGCAATATCAAAAATACTGGTTCGTACTGCAAAAATCGATGATGAATTTCATATTTTGGAAGAAGAGAAAATTTTAGAGTTATTGTCCTCCTATTTTGGGCTTAACTCTGATGATGCACAAACTCTACTGAAGATAGCAATCCTAGAAGAGGAAAAAGCAACTGATCTTTATGCATATACAAATGTTATAAAGAAAGAGCTGGCATTAAATGATAGAAAAAAAATTATCGAGATGATGTGGCAGATTATTATAACCGACGAAAATTTCGACCCCTATGAAAATAACCTTGTTTGGCGTGTTGCTGAATTAATAGGAATTAGCACGCGTGAAAGAGTGCAAATAAAAAAGGATTTTTTGAGTGAGTTATGAGTAATAATGTACTTATTATACTCCACCAAGTAACATCTACTCCTGGAAGAATAGGAATCTTACTAAAATCAAGAGGGTATGATCTAATAATAAGGAGGCCTGCCCTCGGAGATGAATTACCAAGCACTCTCAAGGATGATTACGCGGCGGTTATAATGTTTGGAGGGCCAATGAGCGCTAATGACAAAGATAACTTCATTTTATACGAGAAAGATTGGATTCAGGTCCCGCTAAAAGAAAATGTGCCCTTTCTTGGTATTTGTCTCGGTGCACAACTACTAGCTTGCAGCGTTGGCGGATCTATCAAAATAAAAGATCATGTTGAAATAGGTTATTACCCCATAAAACCGACTGAATATGGAAAAAGCATTATTAGCTGGCCCCCTTTCGTTCATCAGTGGCATCGTGAATGGATGGAGCCCCCTAAAGAAGCAAAACTTATGGCTGTTGGGCAGAATGATGAACCTCAAGCTTTTCAATATTCAGATCGTGCTTATGGAATACAATTTCATAGTGAACTCACACTCGCTATGGTCAATCGCTGGCTAGTTAAAGCTGAACACAGACTCGTTTTGAATGGTGCGCAACAGAGAAAAAAGCATTTTGAAGGTCGGTATATATATGATGGTCATGTAAAAACTTGGCTTAATAATTTTTTTGATTTACTATTAAATTAATTACTCAAAAAGATTGAAAGGAATATTATATGAAAACATCAAGTTCCGAGCTTGAAGCAGCAAATGAAATTGTACCTAAAATAGATGTCACTGAAGGTATACAGAAGCACAAAGAGGGTAAATCAGTTTTTATTGATGTTCGCGATGGTCTGGAAATTCAGAAGTCAGGAACCATTGAGGGCGCATTGAGAATTCCAAGAGGTTTTATTGAGTTTGCAGCCGATCCAAATACAGCTCACCATAACTCAGCACTCCAAAAAGATGCAGATATAGTTCTTGTATGCGGCGCGGGAGGCATGGCCGCTTTGACTGGAAGAACTCTCATTGAAATGGGGTATGAGTCAGTTTCAAACGTGGGTGGTTTTTCTAGTTGGAAAGATAATGGCGGCCCAACTGAAGGATAACTGCTGACTACATATCTGATGAATATTTTACTGTTAAAACTTTTCTGATTTAATACTATCGAATAAGAAATAGCTAGCTTGCAATACTGTGCTTAATAGCCTGAGTGCCATTTGTGTAAGCCTAAGTCTGCTTCAGAAAACCGCTCCTTACCCATGAATTGTTGATGCCAATACGGATATAGTAAGTTAGGTCTACTAACCACATTTAGCTTATCCAATTCTTCGTCAGTCAAAACAAGATCAGATGCGGGAATATTTTCTTTGAATTGCTCCTCATTTCGTCCCCCAACAGTAAGTGATGTGACAGTGGGCCGACTCAGTAACCAAGCAAGGGCAACTTGGGATGGCGGTATTGATCTTTCCTCCGATATGCCAATAATGACGTCGATTATATCATATAGTTTCTCTTCGTCGTAGATAGGAGGATTTTTCCATTTTCTTTCAAAATGTCTTGATCCGCTAGGACCAGACTCGCCTCTTCGAAACTTACCCGTGAGCAATCCCCCTGCAAGTGGACTCCACACAATTGTTCCAATCTTCTCGGATATACCGATTGGGATTAACTCGTTTTCTGCATCTCTTGCCTGCAATGAATAATGTATTTGTTGGCACACAAATCTTTGTCGGTGGCTTTTATCGGCCGACGCTAGGGCTTTCATAAGATGCCAACCTGAAAAATTGGAACATCCGATATATCTTACTTTACCAGTCCTAACAAGGCTGTCAAAAGCTTCTGCAATCTCATCAATCGGGGTCATACCATCCCATTTATGAGCTAAATAAACATCCAACCGATCAGTTTGCAATCTTTTGAGACTCGCTTCGCAAGCAGATATGATATGATGCCTCGACAGACCCAGGTCGTTTGGTCCATCACCCATCGGATTCCACACTTTTGAAGCAATAATTAAATTCTCACGCTTACCCTTTATTGCTTCACCAAGAATTTCTTCAGAAGCACCCTTTGCGTATCCATCGGAGGTATCAATAAAGTTTATTCCTTCAGCAATACAGAAATCAATATTCCTTTTTGCTTCTTTCACTCCAAGAGAAAATAAGGGTTGCGATGGATCTCCTTTACCATAATTCATTGTCCCAATTGATATATTTGATACTTTTAACCCTGAATTTCCAAGTAAATTATACTTCATATTTTATTCCTTTTTTCTTAAATCAAGAGGCGCCATACATAGAAAATCACCAACTTATAAAGTCTAATATAATTTCTCTAGACTTGTAAAGATTTAAGGTTCATGAATTTCTTCATCATTAATTATACCAGGGTCATCTGGCACAGTAATTTCTTCAGTAATTTCAGATTTTTTGGGCTTATTTGTTTTTTTATCTATTTTTTTTACTTTAATACTTTTATCTTTTTCTTGGGTTAACTCCTGAACCTCGATAACTTCATCATTCACCTCTTTTTCTTGAATGCCATAGGATACCCTATTACTGGGCAGTAGCTTACTTTTTGCAAAGTTATTAAAATAATTATTATTTTCATCCATTAATTTTATTTTATGATCACCCCACTTAAAGATTTTAATGTCACCCGTATCCGGTATACAAGGGAGCCAAACATCTGAAGTGAAATCGTCCGCTGACCAGTTTGTATCATATCTTGCGTTTATAGCTTTACCCATCCACTCTCTCAACTTGGTATTACCTTTAGAAAGGTTTGAGTCGATTTCAGCAAGTATTTCGTATATTCTTCTACTTGTATTTCCATTAATATGTTTTTCTATAATCTGCTTTGCCAAATCAAAATTTTTTGCATCCATGTGGGCTCTGCATAATGCAATATCACCTTCGATCCCCGAAACCTTTGTTTTTCTAATTAATGCCTCGATCTTTTCAACTCTTTGCTTTGGTGAAGCTCCCGGATTGGTATAGCTCAGAAGATAAGCAAGATCTTCATGTTGGGTCAACTTCCATGTATCATAAATTATCTTCTCCGCCTTTTTTTTATCACCTTGCTCGATCAAAATACGTGCACTGATGATCGCTGCAATAATTTGATTTTTATTAAGCTTAATCGCATCAAGGGCAAGATTTAATGACTCCAATGGATTTTGCTCCTCTAAAAATAGTGCCTGCGCGGTCAGGATTGCAGATTTATGCAGATTATATATTTTTCGTTGAATCAATTTGTTGCTTAGCTTCTTATCTATAATTTCAGCAGCACTTTTCCAATTTTGAGTAATAAGGTAGCACTTTAATAGTTCGTCAATTACCCATGGTTCTGTATTATTATATGTTTCGGCTTCTTTCAATAATTCTATTGACTTTTGTGGGTTTTTCGAAGACTTAGAAATTGTATATAAACCCCTGTAACTGAGCATTTTTGTTGTTTCAATACTTCCCATTTTCTGGAAAATCCGATTGAGCTCTGCATTATCCTTTTTCAAGCTCGCACTTTGTGCTTTAAGTAATAAAACCATCACATCGGAAGTATTTTTTTTTATTTTATCAATTTTCTTAATTTCAATCTCGGCCGCGTTTACGTTTCCTGCTGATGCATTGACTAAGCCGCTAATTATTGCATTTTGAACTTTTTCATTATTTCTTGCTTCTTTCATGCTATGTATTTTTTTGGGCAAATTGTATAAGGATGTAAGAAGTGACCAAGAAAATATTGAGAAAAAAATAATTGCAAGCGATGAAATAACGAAAAAAATGGGTGAAATCGTTACTTCATACTCTCCCAAAAGAAAAAGTACCTCACCCGAATATGAAGCTAACCAATTAAAAGAATATACGATTGCAATCAAAGCAAATAATATTATAAATATTTTAATCATTTCAAAATGGTGCCACTGTTTAATTAACTCAGATCATACTTTTCATTTAAGCGTTTTATCTCATCTAAATATAAACTACGGTTCTTAATATTTACGAGTATCCCCTGAGGATCCCTATCGAGTTCTAGTCTCTCAATTATTACAATTGCCTCTTTAAGGTTATCATTATAAATATTAGCCTTTATTTCCTCAATTAAAACATATTCTTGATTTTGTTTTTTCCTTTTTATAGAGATTTGATTCTTTAATAGATCGAAAAATTTAGATCTTAAGCCATTCTCCCCATCATGCAAAATAACATCCTCTTCGAGTAGTAATTCAAACTCTTTTTTTAGCTCATTGGGTGTAAGAATAATCTGGTCTGATAATTCTCTAAGAATACGTATGTCTTCGTCTTCGAAACCGATGCTTGCCAGGAGCTCGAGCTCATTTTGAAAGTACTTCTTGCTTGCAACATTTTTTTTAATTCTATCCATGACTATTAACGTAATATTATTTTTCTTATTTTCATCCGCTAGACTGTTTATGGTATCTATTCCCGTGTATTCTGAAATTTCCGCTTCTGATTCATCTAAAATTATTTTCTGATCAGGAGTTTTTTCTATTAATTGAATATTATCCCTATCAATCTTATCCTCGATGAAAATCTCATCTTCTGGAGTGATTATTTTATTCTCATTCGCAGATTTTAAATAATCTATCAACTCATTGTTTGCCTCTGAAATAATTTCATTTTCTCTGGCAATGGAACTCAACATTGAATTCATCTCCATCATCTGTGCTTCTAGACTAAGAAGCATCTGATCCTTTTCTTCAAGGTCTCTTATTAACTTGCTATTTTCAGTAATAAGGCTCTCTATTTCATTAATTTTTTTATTTTGCTCAGAAATGGCATCCTTACTAAAAATTGTAATACTGGTCAGGCTTGGACTGCTTTTGAGAAAAAGGTAAGTTGACAATGCAGTAATTAAGGTAATTACAATCCCGAAAAATAACTTTCTATTTATTTTAATATTAAAAAGTGAAAATATTTTCGACGCTAGTTTAGGTTTTGGTATACCCACTTTGTCTTGATCTATGGTTACCTTTGGTTTTATCTGTTTTTTTCTGGTATTAGTACTCATAAAATACAAAAATCAACTTAAATTAAATCTAGAATTGCATCTTCTGCTGGGCTTGCTAGGATTTTTGACTTTATTCCGGCAGCTTGAAGCACGTCTGCAATATTTGTTGATATACAATACGACATAATTATTGACGTTTTATTACTTAAATTATATTTCTTTATTGCCTTAATAAAAGCATTTGCTGTTCTAACCGAATAAATAAGTACATGAGCCTGTTCACTATTATTGATTTCTTCTAAAGTACTTTCACTAAAAAATATCTTCTCGTCAGCTGTATATTCAATATGATCATCAATTTTTATATTAGTGCCTTTAAAGATGGACTTCACATCAACTGAAGCATCCCTGCCTCGTAGGTACAAGGTTTTACCTGAGATAGAGTGAGGCGTGGATTTACATTTATCAACAAAATCACTAACAGTTTCATAAAAAATGTATTCGTTATCTGGTGCAAAAATTTTAGCTTCCTTGTAAGTTGACGCACCGCATGCATAAACAGTTTTTTTTGCAAATATTTTGTCTTTATCAATTAAAGATCTTACTGCATGCCTGCTGGTTAAAATTATACTATTATAGCTATCAAAATCTCTATTTCTTTTCTGATAAGAAATTTCTAGAAGTGGATTAATTATGCACATAAACCCTCTTGACTCAAAATACGAACTCATTCTCTTTGAGTCTTTTATCGGCCTTGTAATAATAAGCTTCATAATTTGTGATTAGCTATTAACTGTCCTCTTTAGGGACTTATTATAATATTCTAACAGTCTTACACCAATATCACCAGCTATATCCATTACATTGTCCCTTTGAGCATACTCCTTTATATTTTGACAGCGCGCTCCATCGTCGCTTGAAATCATTGTGTTAATTGTGATTTTTTCATCATCATCAAAGTTAGCAAAAGCTGCAATTGGCTGAAAACATGACCCGCCAAAACTCTCTAGAACTTTCCGTTCGGCGCTGATACATATGAACGATTCAATATGATTCAACTCCCTAATAATTTGAATAACTTCTTCATCATCAATTCTTGCAACCATACCAATTGTACCCTGCCCCGCTGCTGGTATCATTAAATCTGTTTCAAAGGGTAATATACTACACTCAGAAAAATTTAATCTCTGTATACCCGCCATAGCTAGAAGAGTTGCATCCACTTCCTTATTTTTTAATTTTCTGATGCGTGTCTCAAAATTACCCCTAAACTCAATAATATTAATGTCCCTTCTGATTGATTTTAGAATAGCCCCTCTCCTAGGTGAAGCAGTTCCTACAAGTGAGTCTTGAGGCAGCCCATCAATACTCTTTATATCTTCATTTGTAATTAAAGCATCTCTAGGATCCATTCTTTTCAGAACACCTAATAATGCAATTCCATCCAATAAATAGCTTTCAAGATCCTTCACCGAATGCGCCGCAATATCGATTTTGTTATCCGCCAGAGCTTGGTCTATCTCTTTCGTGAAAAGACTTTTCCCGTCATAGGGGCCGATTGATGAGGTTATAATATCTCCAGAGGATTTGATCTTTATAATTTCAATATTTTCTTTTTCTGCTAAATTTCTGTTTATAATTGCTCCAGCAAGAATTTCTGCCTGGCGTATTGCAAGATTTGTAGCTCTGGTTCCTATCCTAATTTTTCTTTTTCTTATGGGTGTTATGTTGGCCATTACATAATCAAAGTTGATAAAATATTATATAAATAGTTTCATTAGTGGTAATATCCTAATATTTAGTAGGTTTAGAACAATTCTAATATAATAGCAAACGAAAAAAATGATTGTACTTGGTATTGAAACGAGTTGTGATGAGACGTGTTCAGCAGTCTTAGAATATAGTGAAAACCAGCAGTGTAATATCTTATCCAATACTGTTCATTCACAAATTTCTGAGCATACTGAATATGGAGGTGTTGTGCCCGAAATCGCTGCTAGATCGCATATCAATAGTATAGATTTGGTCATTCAAAAATCAATCCAAGACGCGAACATTAATTTCAGTTCTCTAGACGCGATTGCAGTTACCTCAGGACCGGGACTTAAAGGTGGATTATTAGTT